>Ga0123356_10003121_pt1 | contig 17473 bp, 13 predicted proteins | sample TergutEmb28metaG_2_FD_92546 | JGI IMG/M metagenome (GOLD analysis project Ga0123356, IMG submission 92546) | Embiratermes neotenicus P3 segment gut microbial communities from Petit-Saut dam, French Guiana - Emb289 P3 | ecosystem: Host-associated > Arthropoda: Insects > Digestive system > Gut ...
ATCATCCGGCAGATCGACCGCCAGGTTTCGGCGCCGAGTCCGACTCCGGCCGCTTCGGCCTCTGCGGCTGCGACAAGGGCAAGCTCAGCGACCAGCCCGTGGTACTCGAAGGCCTGCTCGCGGTTGAGCCCGCTGGGGAAGGTGTTCCGGGAGAGCTCGGCCTCGAGCAGGGCGGCGGCGCCGGAACGCCACCGCCCGCTCTCTGCAAACCAGGCGAACGCGCAGCTCGCCGCAAGCTGGCCGGCTGCTTCGGCGATCACGTGGTTGTTGGCCGAGGACCCTCGGCTGCGGAACGCCGCCAGCCATCGTTGGTGCCAGTAGATCTGCTCGACCGCGACGGGGTTGTCCTCGAAGAGGGCGGCCGCTCCGGGCCATCCGGACAGCAGCCGACGGGTCCACACCCATGAGATGAGCCGGATCCCCAGCTCGATCCCACTGTTCCAGTTGATGCCGGTGAGAACCGGGCTGGCTTTCCACCATGAGCGTAGGTGCTCGCCTGCTCTCGTCGCATACCGTTCGTCGCGGGTCAACCACCAGGCCGCCGCCAGGATAGTGACGTGGTGGTGCCGGGATAGCTCCCACACCTGCTTGACGTTGCGCCCGTCGTCCCGGGAGCGGTAGTCGATGCGGAATGAACACCGGTCTGCAGGGTATGAACGGCCGCCAATCGGGTCGAATGCCCAGTCGGGGTCGACCAGGTCGTCACGCACCACGCCCAGGATCTCCCACTTTCCCTCGAGCAGACGCTCGGCCGCGTCGACCAGCGAAGCACGGGCGGGCGCAGACACCTCTCCCGGATCCCAATCGGGGACCGGGATCCCGGGGTACGGGCCGAGGCGGCCCGCCGGGCTCCCGAAGCGGCGGCGAGACCAGGCCTCCTGGCGGACCCGTTCTTCCACCCGCCACGCCACCTCCCTCGGTGACATCCGCCCGAGCCGCTTGAGATACCACGTCGGACTCGGCATCGCTTCAGCCCTCGGCGGCCGCGCGGGCGGCCGGCGGTCTTGGCCTCACCAGGTGACCGGCGCCCGACCGGTCAGGCTTCGCTGGACCGCCAACGTGGCAGACGTGGTGGCCGTCAACGATCCCAGGGGGATCGGCATCGGAGCGGCGGAGCCCACGGCGTCGATGAAGGCGGCCACCTGCGCCGCCTGCCCCTTGTCGACCGAGCCGAAGCTACGCCGGGTGCGGTGATGGCGCCCCGTCCAGACGGTGGCCTTGACGAAGTTGTCGAGCCGGGCGCTGCGCCGGGCGCCGGACGCTTCGAAGGTTTCCTTCGGGAAGCGGGGATTGCCGTGGGTGACGTAGTCGATGGTCGCCAAAGACCCGTTGTCGTAGCGGACGGCCACGTGAAGGTCGCTAGGGCTCCCCGCGGCCGTGGCGTACACCTCGACCGGATCCGCGTCGAGCCACCACCCCGCGGTGTCCAGGAAGTGACCACCTTCGCCGACGAAGCGCGAGCCCTCCAGTTCCTCGTTGTTGTACCAGCTCTTCGCACCCAGGGTCCCGGCGTTGACGAGGTAGCGGACGGTGGCGCCGGCGGGGACCGGCCCGAAGCGGCGGCGGAGGTCGGTGAGCAGTGGCGCGAAGCGGCGGTTGAAGCCGACCATCAGTCGGTCGTTGCCGGTAGCCTTCACCGTGTCCAGCACCTGCGCGAGCTGGTCGTCGGTCAAGGCCAACGGCTTCTCGACGAACGTCGCCTTGCCAGCCTCCAACGAGCGGCACACGAGTTCTGCGTGATCGTGGTGGCGGGTGACGATGAACACTGCGTCGAGGCTGTCGTCGTAGAGCAGGCGGTCCAGGTCGGTGGATGCCTGCTCGAAGCCGAACCGTCGCTGAGCGTTGGCGGCCGACAGCGAGGAGTTGGTCACCACCTGTGCCAGCTCGACGTCGGGAAGCTTCATCAGGTGGGGCAGGAGCATCGACGAGGCGTAATTGCCCGCGCCGACAAACCCGACCCGCACGGTGGCCACCGGGCGCGTCTCCCTGGCTCGGACCTGGGTCTTGACCGAAGCAGTCGCCGGCGCCTGGGGAGCGGTGGCCCTCCGGTGGGCGCCGGCGCCCGTCGTGGAGGCTTGGGGGGCCGACCAGGACATGGCCGAGGCATCGGTGTCGACTTCGGGATAGTCGAAGAGGAAGCCGATGCCCGGAAGCTCACCGTCCTTGAGTCGTTGATAGACGCCGGGGGCGTCGGTTACCGGAAAGGTGCCCGAAACCAGGAGCTCCACCGGGAGACTGCCCCGGGCCAACAAGTCGAGGAAGGACTGCAGGTTGCGCCGCTCGGTCCAGCGAACGTAACCGGCGGGGTAATCGATCCCGTCCAGCTCATAGGTGGCGTCGTAGCGTCCCGGCCCATAGGAACGGGAAAACCGGACGTCGAGCTCCTTGTCGTAGTAGGCGTTCCAGGGAAGATCGAGCTTGAGCTTGCCGACGTCCACCACGCGGGCTCGGTCCCGGGCGAGGCGCGCTGCGGCCTCGACCGGGCCGTTGGACGTGCCGCCGGCGGTGAGCAAGATGTGGTCGGCTCCCCGGCCTTCGGTGAGGCCGCCGAGCACGCGCTCGATGCGTTCGATGCCTTGGGGATCGGGGGTGTCGCAGGCGATCGCCCCCGCCTTCTCGGCTAACCGGCAGCGGTCGGCGACCACGTCGAGTCCGACCACCTGCACCCCCGCCGCCACCAGCAGTTGCACGGTGAGCTGGCCGACGAGCCCGAGGCCGACGACGCACGCAGTGTCGCCGAGCTGGGGCTCGGAGCGGCGGACACCGTGCATGGCGATCGCCCCGACGGTGGCGAACGAGGCAAGCTGCGGTGCGACACCGGCCGGCACCGCTACGCAGAGGTTGCGCGGCACCCAGTTGACCTCAGCGTGAAGGGCGAACTCGTTCCCGGCGCAGGCCACCAGTTGCCCGAGCTTCAGCTCCTCGGCGCCCCGGCCGACCTCGACGACCACGCCGGCCAGCGAATACCCGAGCGGCGTGTAGGAGTCGAGCTGATTCATGGCCTTGGTGTAGGTGGCCCGCACACCCTGCTGGGCGACCGTGTCGACGAGCTTGCGCACCTGATCGGGACGGGCCCGGGCCTTGCCGAGCAGGGAGAGGTTCGCCTCGGTCACCTTCATGACCTCGGTGCCCGTCGAGATGAGTGAGTACAGCGAGCGGACGAGCACGCCCCCTGGACGACAGGCCGGGACCGGCACGTCGAGGACCTGCAGCTCCCCGCTCTTGTAATTCTGGGCGACTTGCTTCACGGTGCTCCTCGATTTGACGTGATGGTTCGATCGTTGATCGGGGCCGGCAGGCTCATACGACCACCCCGTTCTCCCGGGCCTGGCGGGCCCAGATCTCGGTGGTGAGGAGCTGCCATATCTGCTTCGAACGGTCCTCGCGGCCGGAGCGGTCTTCTTCCACCAGCTTTTCGAGCGGTTCCCGTCGGAGGAACCCGCTCGCCACCAGCTGGCCGTGCAGAAGCTCCTCATCGACGACGGTCTTCAGATCGCGGGAGATCCAGGCCCGCAGCGGGGCACCGAAGGAGGACTTCGGGCGATTGATGATCTCGTCGGGGAGCCAGGCGGTCGCCGCGTCCTTGAGCGCAGCCTTCGAGGTCCGGCCCCGAATCTTGTCCGAGGCGTCCAGTGAGAACGCGGCGGTCGCCACGACCGGGTCGACGAATGGGACACGCACCTCGATCGAGGCCGCCATCGATGCCCGATCGGTATAGGCCAGATTGAGGCCGGGCAGGAACAGGCGTGTGTCGGCCAGGCACATGCGGTCGACAGGGTCGGACAGCGCCGATCCGTAGTACACAGCGTCGTGCTCGGCGAGGACGTCGTCCACCTGCGGGGCCAGGTCAGGGGCCACCAGGTCCTTCAGATCGGGCGGGTCGTAGAGGGTATAGCTACGACGAAAGGCCTCCGCCTCGGGGAGCTCCGCGAAGTCGAGGAACCGCTTGGCCCACCGCACGGTGCGCAGACCCCTCCCGCCGGCCACCACGGGGAGGCGGTCGACGGCCACGCCGGTGCCGCGACGCACGGCGCCGGGCACCCGCCGGTAGGTGGCCGCAAACTTGCAGGCCAGATGCTTGCGGTAGCCGCCGAAGAGTTCGTCGGCTCCCATGCCCGAAAGCATCACCTTGACCCCAGCGTCACGGGCGGCCTCGCACATGAGAAGGGTGTTGATGGCCGCCGGGTCGCCCACCGGCTCGTCGAGGACGTCGACGATACGGGGCAGGAAATTCACGATGTCGGGTGAGGCATCGATCTCGTGCAGCTCGATCCCGAACTGGCGAGCCACCTTGCGGGCGTACACCGCGTCGTCGGGCATGGCCTCCACCCGCTGATCCTCGGGCCGGAACCTGATCGTGTACGCACTGAGGTCAGGAATCTGACGCTTGGCAAGCACCGCGATGATGCTCGAGTCCAAGCCGCCGGAGAGGAAGGTCGACACGGGGACGTCGGCCACGAGGTGGGCGTCGACGGATGTCTCGACCACCGTCTGCAGGTCTGCCGCGGGGCCGGCGGCGGCATCGGCGGCTATCTCTTCTACGGCCCAGTACCGATGCAGGGAGTAGTCGCCGTTTGGCCGGAACTCGACCCACGAACCGGGCGGGAGCTTCGCTACGCCCTTGAGCGCGCAACGCTCCGGTGGGATCCAATAGTACAAGAGGGACGCGACCAACGCCCCGGGGTCCACTTCCATCCCGGCACCCAATGCGGCGACAATGCTCTTTAGTTCGGACGCGAACACCACCCCGTCCTTGCGGGGCAGGTAGTGCAGTGGCTTGATGCCGAGCTGGTCTCGGGCCAGGACCAGATGGCCGGATCGCTCGTCGAAGATGGCGAACGCGAACATCCCGCGGAAGCGGGGGAGGACGCTCGGGCCCCACGCCCGCCACGCTTCGAGGACCACCTCGGTGTCGGAGGATGTCTGGAAGCGGGTGCCCCGGGCGACGAGCTCGGCGCGCAGCTCCCGGTAGTTGTACAGCTCGCCGTTGTAGACAAGGCACAGCCCGTCGCGTACGAGCGGCTGGTGTCCCCCGTCGCTCAGGTCGATGATCGAAAGCCGGCGATGCGCGAGCTGAACCGATAGCTGTCCTTCCCCGAAGCTGTACAGGCCGTGGTCATCCGGACCCCGGGGGGCTAGCCGATCGCTCATCACCCCGATGAGGCCGGCACCGTCCACTTGCTGGTAACAACCGGCGATTCCGCACACCTCAGCTCGCCACCGATAGGGCTGGGGTCGCGGGGACCGTCGTCCGCCCGACCAGGCTGTCGAAGACCTCGATGTAGCGCTGCTGCTGGTGCGACCAGGCGAGCGAATCCACGACACGCTGGCGGCCTCGCGCACCCATGGCCACCCTTCGGGCCCTATCGTCGACCAGTTCGAGGAGTAACCGGGCGAAGTCTTTGACCTCGTTGGGGCGGGCGTAAACCGCGGCGTCAGCCGCCGATACCCGCGTCTCGTGAAGATCGAAGGCCACGACGGCCAGTTCGTAGGCCATGTACTCCATGGTTTTGTTCATGGTCGATACGTCGTTAAGCGGGTTCTTCGGGTCGGGGCACAGCCCCACGTCGGCCGTGGACAAGAGCGCCGCCACATCGACGTCCGGGAGGCGCCCCGGCATCGATACGAACGCCTCGAGGTCGAGGTCGCGGACCATGGCCACCAGATCGTCGTAGGACTCGCCCCCGCCGATGAAGGTGAAGCTGATGTCGACTCGCTCCAGTTCGTGGACGATGCGGTCGGCGGCGAGCACCGCCAGGTCGACACCGTCCTGCGGGCCCATGACCCCGAGGTACACGGCTAGGTGATCCCGTCCCCGGCGCAGCGTCGGGTCGGCTTCGCCCGCCCGCAGCCGGTTCGGATCGGGTCCGGTGCGCACCACGGTGACGTCCTCGGGTCGCTTGCGCCCTCGCTCGATTGCGATGGACCGATAAGAATCGTTGGTCGAGGTGACCCGATGGGCGGAACGGAAGGTGCACCACTCCAGCAAGCGCAAGGCCCGGTACAGGAGGGAGCGGCGGGTGCCGAATTTGGATTCGTACAATTCGGGACAGAGGTCGTGGTGGTCGAACACGAAGCGGACCCCGACCAGCCGGAGGGCCAGGGCGATGGGCCAGAAGATGTCGGGAGGGTTGCAGGCCTGAAGGACCCCGAAGCGATGGCGCCGCCAGGCCTTGGCCGTCAGCCAGGCGGTGGCGAGGAAGGAGTGGAGGTACTCGCGGATGAATGCCGCCTTGCCACTGCCCGTCTTCGGGGGATCGTACTTGTAGATGGTGACGCCGTCGATGACCTGGTAGGCGGGGTCGCCGGGACCCTTGGGGCAGACGACCGACACCCGGTAGCCGGCGGCGGTGAGGGACTGGCACTCCAGCCAAACCCTACGGTCGAAGGGTACCGGCAGGTTCTGGACGACGATGTGCACGCCCGGCGCTCGCCTCGCACCCGTCACCACGCGACACCCTCGTACGCAGGGAGGCGCTCGATCCCCTGGCCGAGGCGTCCGTGAAGGTCGATAATGACCTGCGGCGGGCTTGCGGCGAGCGCGGCGAGCACCGTGGGATCGGAAGTCGACACCAACGCCAGGTCTGCATCGGCGAGGGCGGCCTCCGGGGTGGTGCTCACCAGACGGGCCAGGTGGGGTAGGCGGGCCGCCGCGTACTGGCGATTGGCGCCGATCAGCCGGTCCGCCTCGACCACCGGATCATAGATGCGGACGTCGAGGCCCTTGCCGAGGAGCGTCTCGGCGAGTTCGACGTACGGGCTCTCGCGAAGGTCGTCGCTGCCCATCTTGAACGACAACCCGAGCAGGGCCACCGTACGACCGTCGGACGCGAGCACCCGGTTGACCACGTCGTTCACCGACAAGGAGTTCGTGGAAACCGCCCCCGCCAGGAGCGGTAGGTCGATCGAGTTCATGCGGGCCAGGTGCAGAAGCGACCGCAGGTCTTTCGGCAGGCAGGATCCGCCGAAGGCGAAGCCCGGTCGCAGATACGACGGCGAGATGTTGAGCTTCGTGTCCTGACAGAACAGTTCCATCACCCTCCGGCCATCCACGTCGAGGAGCCGGAAAAGGCGCCCGACCTCGTTGGCGAAGGAGACTTTCACGGCATGGAACGCGTTGCACGCGTACTTGAGCGCTTCGGCCTCGCGCGTCGGCACGATCTGCACCGGGGTGGCCAGGAACCCGAACAGTTCCTTTACGGCCGCTGCCACGTGCTCGTCGGCAGTTCCGACCACCGTGAAGGGGGCGTCATAAAAATCGGCGATGGCCGTGCCCTCTCGAAGGAACTCGGGGCACATTCCGGTGCCGATGGACACCGGGCTCTCGCCCGCCCGCTCGGCGACGATCGGGGCAATCTGTCCCTCGACGGTGCCCGGTGGGACGGTGCTGCGGACCACTATGGCGTGCTGCCGTCGGGGAGAGCTCGCAGCCCCGCTGGCTAGGGCGGTGACGATGTCGTCCACCACCCGGAGCACGTAGCCCAGGTCAGCGCTGCCCGTGGCGGAGGAGGGCGTGCCGACGCAGACCAACGAGACGCTCGCTCCGTCGACGGCGGCGACCAGATCGGTGGTGGCTCGGAGCGAATTGCTCGCCACCGTGGCCGCTATTACGTTCTCGAGACCAGGCTCGACCACTGTGCTGCATCCGCTCATCACGGACGCCACCTTGGACGGATCGATGTCGACGCCCCACACTTCGTGGCCGTTGGAGGCAAGAACGGCAGCCGTCGCGGTTCCCACGTAGCCCAGCCCAAATACGGCGACCTTCATCCTCTGCTCCTCGTTTGGGACGACTCGCCTCCGCAGGTCGTCAAGTGGTCGAGCAGCGGCGAGCGGCCGCTGATACATCCGCAGTTCTCAATCGTGTTTCACCAACTCAAACCCTTGCCGCTGGAGACGCTAGATTCTCGCTAGATTCGGACGGGACGCAACGGGGAACAAACGAAGAGGTATTCGACGGCCAGTTTTCGCGAGACAAACGGGATGTCGAGGTCGAAGTTCATGTTTACGTTCTTTACCAGATCGCGCTTGGGCGAGCTGTGGCACCAGTTGTGAGAAGCCGGGAACGCACGATCGATCGTGAAGAACCGTGAAAGACTTCGCCTGAAGTCATGTTGAGGTTGAACGTTATTGTAAACCTCGTAGACCGTCGGACGCCGGTGAGCGAAGTTGGAGTAACTGGTCAAGAAGGTACCGTCGTCGGCCAGAATTCTGGAGATCTCCCGGAATTTCTCTTCCTGATGGTCACCGAGGTACTCGAACAAGCCCTGGGCGACGACGAGGTCGAAACGCTTCCCGTCGAAGTCGATCGGCTGGGACAGGATGTCGTACTCGCGCATGTTGTCGGCCGGCTCGGGAATGGCAATGTCAATCCCGTAGTAGTGAATCGTGGGCACCAGCGACTTCGCCAGCGTGCCAGGACCACAGCCGACGTCGAGGAGCTCATAGTCCTTGACTCCGGCGAGACTGTTGATGATACGGGCACACTTCTCGAGGCGAAAATGGGGAGCGATGAACTTCTCGCTCTCGACGTTCCAAAATTCTTTCTTGCGATACTGCTTCTCAACTTGAGCAGGCATGTAGGGGGTTCAGCTCCTTTGATAGGTGATCGTGGCGAGTGGCATTGCCCGCCGATCTCGTTGGGACACAACGGTTACGGGGAGTGGCCACGGGATCCCGAGCTCGGGATCGTCAAAGGCAATCGTGACGTCTTCGCTGGGATCGTGGGGTCGGTCGATGCGGTAGGAGACGTCCGCAGGATCGGTGAGCGCCTGGAAGCCGTGAGCGCAGCCGGCGGGCACATAGAGGGATACCTGCTCGTCGCCGCGCAGCTCGAAGCTCTGCCAGTTTCGGAAGGTCGCGGAGTCGGGGCGCAGGTCGACGATGACGTCGTAGACCGCTCCGTACGAGCAGCGTACGATCTTTGACTCTCCCTCCCCGCTCCTCAGGTGCATGCCGCGGATGACTCCGAGCGCGGAGCGCGAGATGCTGTCCTGGGAGAACGAGCTGGCGTCGATCCCCACCGTTCGCCCAATTTCGGCGTCGAAGGTGCGGCTGAAGAAGCCCCGCTCGTCGGTGTGCGGGGTAGGCGTGAACAACACGGCGCCTTCAATCTCGTTGACATGCTGCACTTGCATGGTCATGCACGCTCCAAGTGGGAGGTCGAGGCCGCCTCCAGAGGAGGCCAAGCCCGAACCGTTTCGGCGTTCACCCACCGGCCGCCCGAGGCTTCGACATCGGCGAATGACCGCCGGACCTCGGCCAGGAGGTCGGGGACGAACAAGAGGATCCGCGACGGACGACGCCATGCGATCTCCGACGGAGCCACGATCGGGATGTCGGTGCCGGGCATCCGGTGTCCGCGCTTCGCCGGCGAAGCGTCCACGACAGCAGGGAGAAGCGTGGCGTCGACCCCCGCTTGGAGCAGGAGCGATACGGCTCGCGAGGCCGCCCCGTAGCCCACGACGGTGCGGCCGGCCGTTCGCTCTGCCACCAGCCAGTCGTGGAGGCCGGCTGCGTGGCGCCGGGCGCTGACCTGGAGGCCGCCGACCACGCCGGGTTCACCGGCGCCCCCCAGGGCCTCAGCCTCGACAAGCGCTGCGACCGAGGCGTCGGCGTCGAGCGGACCGTCGGCCTCGCGACTCGCCGCCAGAAGCACGGTCCCGCCGTAAAGCTCGAAGCGCCAAGCCCGCCGGGGTCTGAAGCCGATGGTCTCCAGCATTCTGACGAGTGCCGCGGTTGAGTAGTAGGCGTAATGCCCGTGGCGTAGGGCGTTCCACTGTCCGAGACGCACGATGGTGTCCAAGGAGTGGTACTGCAGCAACAACACACCGCCGGGAGCCACCCGCGCCGCACGCTGCCGAAGCCCCGCCGCCTGGTCGGGGGCATGCATCATCCCGAAGCAGTCGAGGACGACGTCGACCGCTTCGTCGCCACCGGTGCATACCAGCCCGCGGCAGGCAAGTTGCTCCAACCAGGAGCCGCCATGCGGGCTGCCGAACTCGGCGACACGGGCGCGCGGTGGGAGCAGTCCAGCCGCGGCGACCCTGGCCACCGCGTCGGCGGCTTGAGCGACGAGGGCCGCCGGTTCCTTACCCCGCGGCTCCTCGGGGATCGTCGGGTCGACGAGGAGCTGGGCCAGCCCGCACGATGAGCACAGCCACATCTGCAGCGGGTAACGGGGATCGGGGCCCGGGTCGTCTTGTTCGGGGAAGTAGTCGCAGGCGGGCTGCTCGCCAAGGTCCAGGACCAAGTCGCCTGTCTGCGCGCCGCACGCTCTGCAGGTCGGTTGGCGCATGGGATCCTCCTTGGCGCCTGGCCCGGGCAGGCGAACGTCACGGGGTATCGAGTACCTGTGCCCGCCGCAGATACGCGATCGCCCGAATATCGGAGTGGAGACCCTGCCACTCGTCGTGTGAGTCTGGCCAGCGTGGCAGCCGGAGCTCTTTCACCCATCGCGACTGGTCACGTATCACCGGGGATCCCGCCCGCTCTTCCTCTGCGTCCCTGAGGTAGTTCGAGATCACCGGTCAACTCTGGAGAACCATGTCATCACAACGCGTATGCCGGCTGTGCGGCGCTCCGCTTACCCACTCTTTCGTGGACCTTGGCATGTCTCCACTTTGCGAGAGCTATGTCCCCGAGGACCGGCTCGACGAGGCAGAGGTGTTCTATCCATTGCACGTGCGCCAGTGCCCTTCCTGCCTGCTGGTGCAGCTCCCCGCCTACGTGTCGGGAGAGGACATCTTCTCCGACTACGCCTATTTCTCCTCTTACTCAGACTCCTGGGTGGCCCACGCCAAGCGCTACGCCGACCAGATGACTGCGGACCTCGGTCTTACAGCCGACAGCCTGGTCACCGAGGTCGCCAGCAACGACGGTTACCTGTTGCAGCATTTTGTGGCTTCCGGGATCCCGGTCCTCGGTGTGGAGCCAGCCGGCAATGTTGCCGAAGCGGCTCAGGCGCGCGGCGTGACGACCGTAGTCGAATTCCTCTCCCGGGAGACCGGCCCCGAGATTGCCGCCAGCCATGGGCGGGCGGATCTGGTGGCCGCCAACAACGTGTTCGCTCATGTGCCCGACATCCGCAGTTTCGCCGCCGGACTTCGGGCACTCGTCAAGGACACGGGAGTCGTGACCCTGGAGTTTCCTCATCTGCTCCGTCTGATCGAGCGCCGGCAGTACGACACGATCTACCACGAGCATTATTCCTACCTCTCCCTACTCACCGCCTCACGGGCCCTCGCGACCGCGAACCTGCGAGTGGTCGACGTCGAGGAGCTCAGCACCCACGGCGGGTCCCTCCGCGTGCATGCTCGTCCTGAAGAATCGGCCGGAGAGCCGTCCAGCCAGGTCAAGACGGTGCTCGATGCCGAGGACGCCGCAGGCCTGTCCACCCTGGCCGGTCATGCCGGCTTCGCTCCGGCGGTTCTGCAGATCAAGAGCGACCTGGTCGGCTTCCTCCTCGATGCGGCCAGCAGAGGAAGGTCGGTCGTCGGCTATGGCGCTCCGGGCAAGGGCAACACGCTGCTCAACCACTGCGGCATCCGGCAGGATCTCCTTGCCTACACCGTCGATCGGAGCCCCGTGAAGCAGGGGAAGTACCTGCCCGGCACGCACATTCCCATCTACGCCCCGGAACGGCTGTCGGAGACCCGTCCCGACTACATCCTCGTCCTTCCATGGAACCTCCGAGACGAGATCAGCCAGCAGCTCGACTACACCCGAGCGTGGGGCGCCCAGCTTGTCTTCCCGATCCCTCAACTCGAAATCGTCTGATAGGAGCCGGATTATGAAGGTCGTCCTCTTCTGTGGAGGTCTCGGCATGCGCATGCGCGACGGTGTCACGAACGCGCCCAAGCCCATGGCCCTGGTCGGAGAGCGCCCCCTCCTTTGGCACGTGATGCGCTACTACGCCCACTTCGGCCACACGGACTTCGTACTCTGCCTGGGATACGGGGCGGCTGCGGTCAAGGACTTCTTCCTCAACTACGACGAGACCCGATCGAACGATTTCGTCTTGGAGAAGGGCGCCCGGGGGGTGAAGTTGTTCAAAACGGACGTCGCCGACTGGCGGATCACCTTCGTGGACACCGGCCTGCACTCTCCCATCGGAGAGCGGCTCCGTCGTGTGCGTCAGTTCGTCGAGGACGAACCCGTGTTCCTCGCCAACTACGCCGATGTCTTGACCGACGCGCCCTTGCCCGACATGGTGCAGCGGTTCGAGAGCACGGATGCGGTGGCCGGGCTCCTCGCCGTCCCGCCGCAGTCCTCCCACCACGCCGTCGACATCAGCGACGACGGACTCATCACTCGGGTCACGCCCATGCGTGACCTGAGGCACTGGGAGAACGGGGGCTACTTTCTTCTGCGACCGGGCATTTTCGACGAGCTGCGTGAGGATGAGGACCTCGTCGAGGATGCGATCGTGCGTCTCGTCCGCAAGGGCCAGGTCCTTGCGTACCCCTATAAGGGGTACTGGTCCCCGGCGGACACCGTCAAAGAGCGCATCCAGCTCGACGAGCGCTACCACCGCGCGGACTGCCCCTGGATGATCTGGGATCCAGAGCGCTCCGGTCGTAAGGACATCCTCGGCGCGAGCTTGCCTATTCCCCACGTGACGGATACTGACGTGGCGTTCCTCGCTGCCAGCGCAACGGCCTGAGGAATGCTGCCGCTCGGGCTCGGCCAGCCGGCCGATCGGCCATTGCGACTGCTCGTCGTGGGAGCGCATCCCGACGACATCGAGATCGGCGCCGGGGGCACCATGCTCGCGCTGTCGAGCGATCGAGGCGGGGGCCAGGGATTAGAGGTCCACTACCTTGTCCTGACCGGTACTCCGGACAGGCAGCTGGAGGCGAAGGCCGCCGCCCGATCCTTCCTCCCCGGAGCTGACCTGACCGTAGAGCTTCGTGACCTCGCGGAGGGCAGGTTGCCGGCCTTATGGGTGGAGGCGAAGGACGTGCTCGAAGGTGTCGCCCGATCGTTCAAACCGGACCTTATCCTCGGGCCCTCGCCCCACGACGCCCATCAGGACCACCGAACCATCGGCCAGATCCTGCCGACGGTGTTCCGGGATTCGCTCTCGCTCGCTTACGAGATTCCGAAGTGGGATGGCGACCTGCCGCAACCGTCCCTCTACTGGCCCCTGTCCAGCGACGCGGCTCACCGGAAGACCGAGTTGCTGCACAAGTGCTTCCCATCCCAGCATGTTCGGGACTGGTGGGACGACGACGTCTTCCTCGGCCTGGCTCGGTTACGCGGCATGGAGTGCCGTGCCCCTTACGCCGAGGCGTTTTCCTGCACGAAGGCAGTCATCGGCCGTCGTGAGGAGGTCTAGGGTGGGTTCCGTACCACGGCTGAGCGTTGGCCTGCCCGTCTTTAATGGCGAAACCGTCATCGAAGAGACGCTGGAGTCCCTGCTCGGGCAGACCTTTCGGGACTTCGAGCTCATCATCTCCGACAACTGCTCCACCGACGGCACGGAATCGATCTGCAGGCGGTACGCGAGGCAGGATTCCCGGATCTCGTACTTTCGGCAACGGCGGAATGTGGGCGCCGCACTGAATCACAACTTCACGGTTGGACTGGCCCGAGGGGAGTTCTTCAAGTGGTCTTCCGCCGACGACTTGTGCGCTCGTGACTTCCTGCAAGGCTGCGTCGAGGCGCTGGACCAACACCCGGAGGTCATCCTGGCTCACAGTTGGACGGCGCTGATTGACTCGGCCGGCGTGATCACGGAAGCGGTCGAGTATCCCTCCGACACGGGGGCACCCTGCGCCCCAGACCGCTTTCGCTCGATGCTGGAGGGCGGCCGCGGCAGCGACGATTACGGCGGTGTCATGCGTCTGGCGGGTCTGCGTCAGACCCCGCTGTTCGGCAGTCACCACTTCGCCGATCGGACACTCTTCACCGAACTCGCCCTGCGCGGCCCCTTCTATCACATTCCCGATTGGCTCCACTTCCGTCGGGTCCATGCCGAGGGCGCCTATCGTCTCTACCCCACCATCCGTCAGCGTTGCGCCAACTTTGATCCGCGCCGTGCCGACAGGCTGAAGCACCCGGCGGTCCGCCTCTATGCGGAGTATGCCGGAGGTTTCGTGGCCTCGATCCACCGCGTGCCGATGTCCCCCGAGGAGCGCCGGCAGTGCTACGGCCACCTCGGGCGGTTTTTCGCCAACCGGGCGATCCCTTCAGCCGGGAGAGTTCTTCGTGGCGGGACGCTCCCGCGCCTGCAACCTCTCGTCGATCCTTCGCTGCCGGCACTCCTGCTCGATGACATCGTGGCGGGGCGACACAGGAGCGAGCTTTGAGGGGGCGCCGGAGGCCACCCTGGAGGGCGCCCCGGCACCGGTCGGCGACTGCCCTGCGAGTGGGACTCTTTGGCTTGCTGGGGGCGGGCAACATAGGCAACGACGCAAGCATGGAGGCCGTCCTCGGGCACTTGCGAAGCGCGCACCCCGATGCCCGACTGGACGCCATGGGCACGGGGCCCCAGCAATTGAAGGACGAGCACGAACTCGATGCCGTCGATCTGTACTGGCATCACCCGAAGGAGCAGCAGGCCTCCGGGGTGGCCGCCGTGTTGCTGAAGCTGCTGGGCAAGGTCGTCGACACCTGTCGGATACCCGCCTGGGTCTGGCGCCACGACGTGGTGATCCTGCCGGGTACGGGCATCCTTGAAGCATCGCTTCCTCTCCGCCCCTGGGAGACGCCTTACTCGCTCTTCCTCCTCTGTGCGTCGGCCCGGCTGTCACGGACGCGCGTGGCATTTGTGGCTGTAGGGGCAAGTCTCATTGAGCGGCGCGCCACTCGGTGGCTGCTCACGACGGCGGCTCGCCTCGCGTTCTACCGCTCGTACCGTGACCAATTGTCCTGGAATGCCATGCGGGCCCGGGGCCTCGACACGACAGGTGATCGTATCTTCGCCGATCTTGCGTACTCTCTGCCCTCCCCGGCTGAGCACCTGATCGACCCGTGTTTGGTCGGCGTCGGCCTGATGGGATACCACGGGACGAACGACGACGACCGCCGGCAGTCGGAGCAGATACACGCCGCCTACGTCGAGAAGATGAAGCGCTTTGTACGTTGGCTCCTCGACCAGGACCGTCGGGTCAGGCTCCTGGTAGGTGACGAAAACGACCGCAGCGTCGTCGAAGAGATCCTCACTGATGTGAGGTCCGCCAGACCCGCTCGGGAAGGTTGGGTGGTGGCCGAGCCCGTGACGTCCTTTACGCAGCTCGCCGAAGCGATTGCTCCGGCTCATTCGGTGGTCGCGACCCGCTTCCACAATGTGCTCTGTGCCTTGAAGCTCGATAAGCCGACGATCTCGATCGGCTACTCAGAGAAGAACGCGACGCTCATGACCGACGCTGGACTCGGGGAATATTGCCAGTCCGTGAACTCGCTCGACCTCGAACGACTGATCGAGCAGTTCATCGAGCTCGAGCAGCGTTCTGAGAGACTCAAGGCCGAGATTGAGGCCAAGAGTGCGGCGAACGCTCGCCTGCTCGATGATCAGTTCGCCGAACTGACTTCGGTCGTATTTTCACGCTAGAGGCCGTGATCCGGCGGAGCCAGCTCTCCGGGATCGGGACTGAATGCGGATGGTCAGCACTGGGCGTACTAGGAATTCGTTTTGCGCTGGGCGGCTTGATCGCTTCATTTGGGTTCTTCCGCTCCGATCTCACGAGCTGGCGGTGGTGGTTGCGTCCGACGCGGAGGCTCAACGGCAGGTATCAGGGGCAACACGCGGTGCTCTTTGGTCGACGATGGCCCAGACTGCTCCAAGCGCCGTGGGCTTCCCACCAACCTTCGTCGCGACCATCCTCTCGGGGACGGGTGCCACCGGCGTCGAGGCGCACACTGCCGAGTCCCTGGGTGAGCTGTCGCGAGCCGGCGTTCCTGCAGAGTTGGTTACCCCGCACTCCTGGCACTGGCCGCTGGCTTTGCTCTGGTTTGCCCCACGGCGGGTCCTTGACAAGGTTGCACCAACTGCCAGTGTGGTCTGGTACCGCTGGTCGCACGGAGCCGCCTTGCGGCGGGTCTTGGCCCGCCGCCTCCGAAATCGGCCAGGAGCCGTCGTGTATGCCCAGTGCCCGGTATCGGCCCGCGCTGCCTTGCGTGCTCGTCGGGACGCCTCTCAGCAGGTTGTCATGGCCGTGCATTTCAACGTATCGCAGGCAGATGAGTGGGCTGAGAAGGGCATGATCTCGCCGGTCGGGCGCTCCTTCCGTGCCATTCGGCGCTTCGAGCGGGAGGTCCTGCAGTCGGTCGACGCTCTGGTCTACGTGTCCCAGGCCGTGCAAGCGGACGTGGCAGGCCACGTGGCTGGACTCGAACACGTGCCGAGCGTCGTTATCCCGAACTTCGTTCGAGATGGAGTCCGGCAGCGAGATCCCGCGCTCGCGGCCCCCGCCGACCTTGTGACTGTTGGCTCGCTGGAGCCGCGCAAAAACCAGCGCTTCCTCTTGGAGGTGCTTGCTGAGGCTGCGAGGCTCGGGCGGCGCTTTTCCCTTGACATCATCGGTGAGGGCAGCAGCCGTCCAGCGTTGTTGCAGCGAGCGCATGAGCTCGGCGTGGCGGATCACGTCCACTTCCTCGGGAATCGGACCGACGTCCGCGCACAGTTGCCCGGACACCGCCTGTACGTGCACGCGTCACATTACGAATCCTTTGGCATTGCGCTCATCGAGGCCATGTCCGCAGGTCTTCCCGTGTTGGCGGGAGCCGTTGGGGGGATACCCGAACTGTTCGACGACGGACGAGCGGGCGCTTTCTGGCCGCTCGACGACCCGGCCGAAGCGGCCCGGATCCTGGTCCATCTCCTGGAGGACCTAGACGCCTTGGCTCGGGCGGGCGCGTCGTGCCGAGCACGCTTCCTGAATTTCTACAGCGCGGACCGGGCTGGCCCTCGGTTGGTGCGGTTTCTGACCACACTCGAGCGGGGCTCGGAGGTGACGATTCCACAGCGAGGGTGAACGTTGGAGACCCGCCGCCCGGGGTTCGGAGGTCGGCCGCGGGTCGGCGTGCCTTGAGTCTTGTATCAGCAAGGGCTTCGTCGTGCTCTTCTTCAGTAGATGCCGCAGATGCCATCCATCGACCGGAAGTGAGGTTGAGTCCAGCTGTGAAAGTGCTTGTCGCAGGTGATCGTGGCTACATCGGAGCCGTACTTGTCCCATTTCTGCGAGCCGCCGGCCATGTAGTCGACGGCCTCGACCTCGGTCTTTACGAGGGCTGCGACCTGGGCGACGGGCCGGAGCCCATTGCGGGACGGCCGCCCAAAGACATCCGAGACGCCAGCCGTGTGGATTTGGCCGGCTACGACGCGGTGGTCTGTCTAGCGGCGCTATCCAACGATCCCCTCGGGCAGCTCAACCCGGGCACCACTTACTCGGTCAACCTGGATGGCACCCTGGCTCTCGCACGAGCGGCCAAGGAGGCTGGCGTCGAACGGTTCTTGTTCTCCTCGTCG
>Ga0123356_10003122_pt1 | contig 17473 bp, 16 predicted proteins | sample TergutEmb28metaG_2_FD_92546 | JGI IMG/M metagenome (GOLD analysis project Ga0123356, IMG submission 92546) | Embiratermes neotenicus P3 segment gut microbial communities from Petit-Saut dam, French Guiana - Emb289 P3 | ecosystem: Host-associated > Arthropoda: Insects > Digestive system > Gut ...
CGGTAAAGGATCTGTTCCCCCGCCATCGCGCCATGAAGGGCTACGACGTGCTGCGAAAAGCCGGTTGGGATACCCACGGCCTGCCGGTGGAGCTGGAGGTAGAAAAGCTGCTGGGCCTGGACGGTAAGCCACAAATCGAGGCCTATGGCATCGAACCCTTTATCGATGAGTGCAAAAAATCGGTGTGGAAGTACAAGGGCGATTGGGAGCGCATGAGCGAGCGGGTGGGCTTTTGGGCCGACATGGAGCATCCCTACGTTACCTACGAAAACGATTACATCGAGTCGGTGTGGTGGTCGCTCAAAACCATCGCCGATAAAGGGTTGCTCTACAAGGGCCACAAGGTTGTGCCTTATTGCCCCCGGTGCGGCACCGTGTTGTCCAGCCACGAAGTGGCCCAGGGGTACGAAGAGGTCACCGAACCCTCGGCCTTTGTGCGCTTTGCGGTAAAGGGCCGCCCCAACACCTATCTATTGGCCTGGACCACCACGCCCTGGACGCTGCCCTCCAACGTGGCCCTTTGCGTCAACGCCAACGAAGATTACTGCGAGCTGGCGTTTAACGGCGAAACGCTGATCTTTGCCAAGGCGCTGGTTTCCCAAGTACTTGGAGAAGAAGCTGCAGCAGTAGCTTCGGTCACGCGCACCTTTAAGGGCAAGGAATTGTTTGGAACCGAGTACGAGCCCCTGTTCCATATCCCACCGTCAGAAAACCAACCCGGCAAAAAAGCCTGGTTTGTGGTGTGCGATCCCTACGTAACCCTTACCGACGGCAGCGGCATCGTACACATCGCACCCGCCTTTGGCGAGGATGACGGGCGCCTGGGCCGGGAGCACAACCTGCTCTTTTTGCAGCCGGTGGACGCCCAGGGCAAATTCGACGCCAGCACGCCCTGGGATGGCCTGTTCGTAAAGGATGCCGACCCAAAGATACTGGCCGCCCTCCAAGAGGCCGGGCTGCTGTTTCAAACAACATCCTACACCCATAACTACCCCCACTGCTGGCGCTGCCACACGCCGCTGCTCTACTACGCGCGGGGATCCTGGTTCATCCGCATGAGTTCGTTGCGCAAAGAGCTCGCGGCCAATAACCGTTCCATCGACTGGCTGCCCGATAACATCAAGGAAGGCCGCATGGGCGATTTTGTAGAAAATGTGTTGGATTGGGGCCTTTCCCGGGAACGCTACTGGGGCACGCCGTTGCCCATCTGGACATGCGAATGTGCCCACACCCACGTAATCGGTTCCCGGGCCGAACTGCGGGATATGGGCGGCGACGTGCCCGAGGGCCTGGACTTGCACCGGCCCTATATCGACCGGGTTACCTTCCCCTGCCCCGCCTGCGGCGGGGAGATGCGCCGTGTGCCCGAGGTGATCGACTGCTGGTATGATTCGGGCTCCATGCCCTTTGCCCAATGGCACTATCCCTTTGAGAATCGCGAGATTTTTGAGCGCCGCTTCCCAGCCCACTTCATCTCCGAAGCCATCGACCAGACCCGTGGCTGGTTCTACACCCTGCTGGCCATCTCCACCTGTCTTTTTGGCCGCTCCTGCTTTGAGCACTGCATCGTGCTGGGCCATGTGCAGGACAAAGACGGCCAAAAGATGAGCAAGCACAAGGGCAACATGGTAGACCCCTGGACGGCGCTGGACGCCCAGGGGGCCGACGCGGTGCGCTGGTATTTTTACACCAACGGCGCGCCCTGGCTACCCAGCCGTTTTTACGCCGAGGCGGTGAGTGAATCCCAACGTAAGTTCATGGGCACGCTGTGGAACACCTACGCCTTTTTTGTGCTCTACGCCAACATCGACGGCTTCGATCCCAACCGACATCCATTGGAGAAGGCTGAGCTCACGCTGATGGACCGGTGGGTCCTCTCCCGCCTGCACACGCTGATCCGCGAGGTAGACGACGGCTTGGATCGCTACCGGGTCACCGAACCGGCCCGTGCCATCGAAGCCTTTGTAGATGAGCTTTCCAACTGGTATGTGCGCCGCAGCCGCGAGCGTTTTTGGGGCAAGGGCATGGCCGGTGACAAAGAAGCCGCCTTCGCCACCCTGTACACCGTACTGGAAACCCTGGCCCGGCTTATCGCGCCCTTTACGCCCTTTATGGCCGAGGCTATGTACGTGAATCTAGTGCGCTCGGTGCGGCCCGACGCGCCGGAGTCGGTGCATCTGTGCGACTACCCCCAGAGCGATCCCAACCGCATCGATGCCCAACTGGAAGCCAACATGGACGCACTGCTCCGGGTGGTGCAACTGGGCCGCGCCTGCCGCAACGCCGCCAACATCAAAACCCGGCAGCCTTCGGCCGCTGTGTACGCGGTGGGCGTACGCCTGCCCGATGATTTTTCCGCCCTGGCTGCCGACGAACTCAACGTAAAAGAAGTCGCCTTCCCCGTAGATACGCGGGAGTTTACCACCTACAAACTTAAGCCGCAACTTCGCACCCTGGGCCCACGCTACGGCAAACTGCTGGGCAAGATCAGTGGGCACTTAAACACGCTGGACGGCAACGACGTGGCGGAAGCATTTTCTCGCGGCGAAACCCTCGATTTTGAGATGGGCGGCACGCCTGTATCCCTAGCCAAAGACGATGTGCTGGCCGAACCTATGCAACGCCCCGGCTTCACCGCCGAGAGCGACCGTGGCGTCACCGTGGTGCTGGACACCAACCTGACCCCAGAGCTACTGGACGAAGGTTTTGCCCGGGAAGTCATCTCCAAGCTGCAAACCATGCGCAAAGAAGCGGGCTTCGAAGTCACGGACCGCGTTGTCGTGTGTTACGAGGCCGATGCCGAGCTTGCCCGTGTAATCGCTGCTTTTGAGCCGCAAATCGTGGCGGCGGTGCTGGCTGACTCGCTGCAAGTAGAAAGCAAGGGCGAGGGCTGGTACCAAAAAGAGTGGAATATCAACGGATTGCGGGCTGTGTTGGGGATCAAGCGGGTAGATTCATAAGTTTTCTGCACTTTCTATTTACACGTAATTTGTTACGTGTTATGATGTGTATGTGTTCGGAGGGAAACGAAAGATGAAAAGTTATTCCTCAAGGGAGGTAATTTCCGCAATGCTGGCGGATGGATGGCGCTTAGTCGCCATTGAAGGTAGCCACCATCAATACAAGCATCCGACCAAGCCCGGCAAAGCGACCATCAAACACCCCAAGAAGGACATCCCCCGTAAAACACTGGATTCCATTGAGCAGCAGACAGGGATGCGCTTCCGGTGAAAGGAGAAAGTCTCATGAAAAACATATACACCTTTCCCGCTGTATTGCATTACGCCGAAGACGGGATATCAATCTCATATCCTGACTTGCCCGGTTGCCTATCCTGTAGTGATACCACGGAAGAAGCTACTCGCGATGCAAAAGAAGCGCTCGGCCTGCACCTGTGGGGCATGGAAAATGATGGTGATTTCATTCCCGAACCCACCCCTATCGATAGCCTAGTATTAGAAAAAAACGAAATCCCCTTATTGGTCGAGGTATTCATGCCTTCCGTACGAGCACGAATCGAAACACGCTTTGTAAAGAAAACGCTCAGCATCCCAGCGTATATGAACGCACGCGCGGAAGAAGTTGGCATCAATTTCTCACAGGTATTACAAGAGGCGCTATCCACAAAGCTTGATCTTCCTTTGCAGCAGGGTTAGAGCAATTGCCTAGACAAAAGCAATCCAGGAAACGCTTTCTGGATTGCTTTGTTGTTTCAAAATGACACACCAAAAGCAACGCGCCAGGTTGCCTACCGCGCCTCCATAAAAAGATCAATATCCTCAATGATGTAGCTTGCTCCTGTGGTATGCAGGGCTTCATAGCAGGATAGCACATAATCGGTAACGCCATAGTGCTTGAACATTTCTATGACTTGCCTGCCAGTCATCTGTTTTGCTGCCTTATATATCTCAATGCAGTAAACCAGAAATTTGCCTTCTGCGCTCATCGTTAAGCCTCCTCTGGGTAGGTGATTACTTCTGTTTCGAGCTCTTCCTGATACATTTCAAACAGTGCGTGGGCACTCAAATGCCACAGTTTTGTTTCCTCTTCTTCCAGGCTTTTGTACAGTTCAGACAAATAAAACATTTCCGCAGCTTTTTCGTCATCAACCCCGTATTCTTTTGCAATCAATTCCAACACTTGCGGCACAAGGAAAATGAGAACTGTAGGCAATTTATGCTTATCCATGTCAGTTACTCCTTTTCATCTAAAGTTCCAACAAATATTAGGTACGATATTGCTTTTTCACTTGAAAACACTAGCTGATTGTACAGTTTCTTGACTTTAAGGCGGCTCAAAGTTTCTTCCTTTGATAGCTCTCCGCTGGCATACAAGTGAAAAGTGAGGAAGATATCGTCGTTCGCAACAGGGCCGTAGATCAGTTCGTAGATTTCGCCTTGATAGGTGCGGTTACGATGTGCAGAAACAAAATCTAGCCACGCTTCATCGGGCAAGCCAAATCGAAGAAAGCTGCAAGCGGAAAAGGCAATGTCATCATCAAACATATACGCGCTGACAACCGGTTTGCCTTCTTTTCTGCGGCGAAAAACCTTTTCTGCAAATGAAATCGCCTGCACTTTGTTTTCGGTGGTATAAAATCCCCTCCCGAAATCCAACGCTCGGTTTTGCGGGATAAGCTGTGGTTTATCTACAACTATGTTGCTTCCGTGATACAGGATCATCTTTTACCCTCCGAAGCCGTATTGCAATAACGGATCACGGCAACAACACCATCACCTCGCGCAAATTCTGCATGGCATTTTGCAGCGTAACGGCATTGATATTGCCACTGTAAAGCACCGTCTCTACGGCCGCGATGGCCGCATAGATCAGCTGGCTTACCGCAGGGTCCAACATCTCCCCGGCAGCTCCTGCACGGTTGTACGCATCGTTTACCAACGCCTGGGCCTGGGCGGCCAGCTCATCGTTGTTCTGGGCCTGATGCTGATACTGCTGCCAATCGGCGGTGTGGATGTCACAAATCGTTCGGTCGATATTGCCGCTGTCGCCGCCGATGCTGGCGAAAGGCCCCAGGTACTGGCGGATCACATTGGCATGGCTGCGGGTATAATCGTAGAGGGGATGCCCGGTGGGGATCAGGACCGCGCCACGGTTTTCGATCACATCGTGGGGGCAGAAGTTGCCCGCATGCATGTTGCTTACGGTACACACCGTCAACTGCCGGTGCATGGAGCACTGTTGCTTGGGCTGATCCTCAATAAACCAGTAGTCGGACACGGTTTTGTACCCCATCAGGTCGCGGCGGCAGGCCTCTGTGGCCAGCTGACCGGATACGCCGCAGGTGGTGACCTTCACCAGGCCGTAATCCTCGGGCGCGCCGTCGATGATCTCGCGGTTGCCCAGGCTCTTGGCCCTGTGTATCCTTTCCATAAAGGACTGCCATAGGGGCGCGGCGTCGTTGCCGCCGGTGGCCTTGGCGGTGAGGGGCTTGTATCCGTCGTGGCCCACCCACAGAGCCGCCGAATACCAGCCTGTCATCCCGGCAAAAAACACACCTTTCGAATCGCTGTTGGTGCCGGTTTTACCGGCCACAACTTGGGAGGATATCTTGGCGCTGGTGCCGGTTCCGCTGGCCACCACACCCTTGAGCATATCCACGGTGAGCATTGCGGTGGCCGGCCTAAACACCTGGCGTTTGGCCTGGGTGGCGCGCATGTCGATCACCGTATTGCCGTCGGAATCCAGGATTCTGGAGAAGGACAGGGGCTGGAGATATACGCCCTTGTTGGCCAGGGTGCCAAAGGCCGTGGCCATCTGTACCGGCGTAATGCCCGAAGAACCCAGCGCCAGGCCAAAACCATCCTCGTTGATATTGGCGGGAGATACGCCCAGCTGCTTGAGGTACTCCGCCGAACGCTCCACCCCCACATAGTACATCAGCGCTTGGGCCGCGCCGGTATTTTGGGAGCGCCGCAGGGCTTCGCGGAAGGTTTGGGGGCCGGTGTAACCGCCCCCGCCATAGTTTTGGGGAAAGGTATCGTTGAGTTTGCTGTCCTTCCAGCCCTTGATGGGCACCGGCATGTTGTAGATCACGCTGGCTGGCGAAGCGCCCCGGTCGATGGCTGGCGCATACACCGCGATGGGTTTGATGGCTGAACCCACGGGCATGTTCATGCCGCTGGCCCGGTTGAGGGTTTTGCGCTGGGTGGGCCTAAAACGTCCACCCACGATGGCCTTGAGCTCGCCGGTGCGGTAATCGAAAACGGCGGCGGCGGCCTGGGGCTGCTCGATCTCGGTAAAGGTGCCATCGTTGTTGCGGGTACGGTGGATCCTGTCGCTGGGGTTGCGCAGGCGGGGATACTTATCCCACTGGGCCAGGGCCTCTTCCACAATGGTCTGGATCTCGGTATCTAGGCACAAGTACACCTTGTAGCCGCCGGTACGCAGCTTGTTTTCCATGGCGGCGCGGTTGGCGGCAGTGTTCTCCAGCCGCTCCAGCTCCAAAAACGTCGTCACCACGTCACTCACCGCGTACTCCACATAGTGGGCGTAGTCAAACATCTGGGTGGACGCAAAGGGCGATACCTCCAGCACCCGCGCGGTATCGGGGTTCAGGGCAGCCCGGTACGCCTCCTCGGTGATGAACTGATTTTCGTACATCATGCGCAGCACGTAGTCGGTACGGTCGTTGGTGATCCTGGGCGTGTCGGCGCCACCGGTGTTGCGGGCGAAAAAATTCCTGCGCGGATCATAGTAGTTGGGGCTGCGGGTCAGGCCGGCCAGCATGGCGCATTCCCGCAGGGTAAGCTGGTTCATTTCCTTGCCAAAATATCCCTCAGCAGCCACCTTCACCCCATAGTAATTGCCGCCCATAAAGATGGTGTTCAGATAAGCTTCTAGTATCTGTTCCTTGGTGTACTTGCCTTCCAGCTGCATGGCCAAGTACGCCTCTTGCAGCTTGCGTTTATACGACTGCTCGTCGGACAGCACGGTTTGTTTGATCAACTGCTGGGTGATGGTGGAACCACCCTGCTGCGATTCGGAAGAAAAGTTGGCCACAAAGGCGCCCACGATGCGCTTCACATCCACGCCACTGTGGGTAAAAAAGCGGGCGTCCTCCACGGCAACAAAGGCGTCTTGCAGGGTGGTGGGTATCTCGTCTAACGATACCATCACACGATCCTCGGTGCCCTTGTAGTCGGTGATCAGGCGGCCTTCGGCATCGTAGATAAACGAGGTTTTATCTTGATCGCCCAGTTTGGCCAGGTTGAGGGTGGGTGCGGTTTCCACATAGGCCTTGGCAATACCTATCAGCACCCCAATGCCGGCCAAGGCCAGCATCAAGCTGAGCACCGTCACCAACTTAACCGAAGACACCATTACCGCCAGCATAAAGTTGGGCTTTTTGGTTCTGGGCTTTAGGATAGTGCGCGCGCTGGGTTTGCGCGGCTCCGGCTCGGGGTCGTCGTATGCGTAATACTGCTGGGGTTGCGCCTGGTAGCCATACTCATTTTCTTCCGGCAGTGTTTCGTATTCATATTCGTACTCCGGCTCAAACTCTTGCTCGTATTCTTGTTCATATTCTTGCTCGTACTCCTGTTCATAACCGTCCATGGGCAACCCCCTTTCTCTCTATTCCTATATAGTATATCACGTTTTTAGTTTTTGCGCCATTTTTGCGTAACACATTGGCGCGTGGCATACCTTGATACGGCGGGACGCCGAGGGCGGCGTCCCCTACAGGGTTATGGCCATGTGTTTTCGTAAGGGCGGCCCTGTGTGGCCGCCCTCGCACACCGACAAGGCACCGGGCGGCCACGCAGGGCCGCCCCTACAAAGGTACGGCCATTCGTAACCGTTCCCATTGTAGGGGACGCCGCCCTCGGCGTCCCGTGGTCATTCCCTATCAAATAAGACGAGCGAGGGATGCCCGTGGTTGCGAACGAACAGAAGATTACACAAAAAGTAATCTCAAAAAAGAGCCGGTGGCGCATCGCGCTGGCTCTTTTCCTGGTGGTTGTGTTAGCGTTGCTCATCTGGATGGACGGCAACCTAAAGCCCGTGGTGGTCAGCATGGCCGAGGCCCAGTGCCGGGCGTTGGCGGTGGGCGTACTCAATGCCTCGATCCGCACCGTGCTCAACAGCGGCATCGACTACGGCGACCTGATGGAGGTGCGCTTCGACAGCAATGGCCACGTCTCCATGATGCAGGCCAACACCGTGCGCATGAACGCCCTGTCCACCAGCATCTCCAGGGAGGCCCTCGCCGGCCTGGAAAGGCTAAACGTGGCGCGGATCGGCATCCCTCTGGGTTCGGCCCTGGGCAGCAAAATATTTGCCGGCGAGGGGCCCCGGATCCCCATCAAGGTGTATCCGGTGGGCGCGGTAAACGCCATCTTTAGCAGCGAGTTTGAAACCTCGGGCATCAACCAAACCCGCCACAAGGTGTTTTTGCAGATCACCACCACGGTGCAGATCGTGATTCCCACCGACGCGCGCATGGTGTCGGTAACCGAAAGCGTGCTGGTGGCCGAGAGCATCATCGTGGGCCAGGTGCCGGAGCGTTTTTACAGCGGCCCGGGCGGCGGGATGATGCTGGATTTGGTGCCCTAACCCCTATTTCTTTGCCGTGGGCGTTTTCTTGGCCGTGGTGGTCGTTTTAGCCGCAGGCTTCTTGGCGGCGGTGGTCGTTTTAGCCGCGGGCTTCTTGGCGGCGGTTGTGGTCGTTTTTTTGGTAGTTGTTGCCTTTTTTGTGGTGGTGGTAGTGGTAGTCTTTTTTGCCGCAGGTTTTCTGGCCGCGGGCTTTTTGGCGGGGGCCTTCTGTTCTGTACTGATTAAGTTTGAAAAGAAGGAAGCCGCCGTTCCGGTGTGCTCGGGTTTAATCAGCTTTAGCAAAGACGGGAGCACGGAAACCAGGCCGGAAAGGGGGCCCGCATCTCCGCTGCCAAGCAACCCACCAAGGGTACCAACCAAGCCGCCGTCGTTGCTGCCCAGCATGCCGCTCAAAGAACTCAGCAGATTGCCGCCGCTGCCTCCTCCGCCCAGCAGGCCTCCCACGGTGTCCATCAAATTGCCGCCGTCGCTCTTGCCGCCCAGCAACCCGCCTAACATACCCAACAATCCGCCACCGCTCTTTCCTGCCTTGGAACGGCTGGCGGGTTGCTTTTTGCAAGCTTGGGTAAGCAGGTTCTTGGCATCGTCCGCCTTACCGTCTTGTACCAAGGGCAACACAAAATTCGATAACTCCTTAAGATTCAGCGCCATGTTTTTGCCTCCTTGTATTGGAATTGTATACAAAGACTTTATCGCAAGGCGCGCTTTTTGTCAAACCGTTTATCCCAATAAAATCTTAATTTTATCCGGGCTCACCCGCTTGAGCACACGGTAACCGCGCTGGCAGGCCATGGCCAAGCCTTGGGCGTTGGGGCGGCAGTATCCGTTGGGCTGGCAGCTTCCGTCGTCGCGGACGATTAGCTTGCCCATCAGCCCTACGGCTGCCCACTCGGGGCGTTCGGTGCGGGGCAGGTATTGCTGGGTGGCATCGTATGCCGGGTTAAGCTTTGCCACAAAGCGCCGCGTCATTTGCATCTGCTTTTCCATTTCACCGGTCTCTTCGTTGAGTTTAAAAGTCTCTTCGGGTACCTCCGTCCATTCGTAGATCAGTGCCTCCCATTCGTCGCGCTCATACATGCCTTGCCAGCCGCATCCGCAGGTATCGCCAACCATGGCAGGCGTGGCAGATACCACCCCCAGCAGGTAATCGTCTTGGTCGGTGGCCTTGCGGATGCGCTCGCCGTCCAGGGTTACAAAAAGGCCTCTGCGGTCTTCGTTTGGGGCGTTGCCGTCCAGCCATTCAAACATTTCGGCATAATCAGCCCCCGTGGTGTACACGCCGGAGGCACTGTTTACGTTGCCGTTGAATTGCACGCGAAGGGCATTGCTCCTGGCTAAAGTTGGCATGCCGTTGCCGATGATCAGTGCGTCGTCTACTAGCTGGTTGTTGTTCGCCGGATTGGACACGACATTGTATATGCCAATTGCCGTTTGGTAATTGTTTTGTGCGGTGGTAAACCAATTGGCGGCGTGGGAATACATCCCCCGCGCTTCGGTACTGCCTCCTTCGGCGTGAGATGTTTGGCCGCTCGCCACAGCGTAATTGCCCTCGGCGTGAGCATAAAGACCGCTGGCGGTGGTATTGTTGCCTTCAGCGTGGGATCCGTTACCGGAAGCAATTGTGTCCTGCCCTTCGGCATGGGAAATAAATCCGCTGGCTGTAGCTCTGAGCCCCTCAGCGTGGGTATAGTCTCCCTGGGCCACACTTTCGTACCCTTCGGCGTGGGAAGCCGCCCCTATGGCTTGTGTTTGGTCGCCTTCGGCGTGAGATGAGGTGCCGTTGGCCCTACTCCCCCCGCCCTCTGCATGGCTGCCGTACCCGGACGCAATCGCTTGGTTGCCCTCGGCGTGGGCGCCGCCTCCCGTTGCCTGTGTGTGCAAACCCTCCGCGTGAGACGCAAAACCGGTAGCTTGTGTCGTTCCGCCTTCCGCATGCGCACCTTGGCCGCTGGCCACGCTGTTAAGGCCTTCCGCATGGGCTCCGCTTCCGGAAGCCACAGTGGCGTAACCCTCGGCATGAGTATTTGATTCCAAAGCCTGCGTTTGTTCTCCTTCGGCCACGGCATTGAGTCCGCTGGCCACAGTGCATGTTCCTTGGGCAAACGAAGCCTGGCCGCTGGCAACGGTGCCGATCCCAATGGCAAGGGAAGAATCCCCGCTGGCAACAGTGCCTGTGTTCAATGCAACAGCATCAACCCCTAAGGGGGAATTGTTATCGCCGCTGCATCCGCCTCCGGTGTGGATTCCCTTCACCGATCCGTTGCTTTCGCCATCAACCAGGTTCAAAAGATTGCTGGGGCCTGCCGGGCCCTGGGGGCCTTGAGGGCCTACGGGGCCCGGAACGCCTTGGGGCCCTGCTGGGCCTGCGGGGCCTTGGGGGCCCTGTGGACCCTGCCCCCCACCCCCACACTGGGAGCCGTAGCAAAAGTTAAAACACGGGTTGCAGGGAGGTGCAAAGTGATTGCGTTGATTGCATTGTTTCATAATTCATTCAATCTCCTTTTTGTTGGGTCAAAAAGCGCGGTACCTTTCTTTAGCACATTATGCAAAAGGCATTCTGTGGGTTACGTTGGATCACCCAACCAAAATCAGCGCCGTATCTACATCCAACCTTTTGAGCACCCGGTAGCCTTGCTCACTGGCCGTGGCGATCCCCCGGGCGTTGGGTTTACAGTATCCGTTGGACTTGCAGGTTCCGTCGTCGCGCACAGGCAACAAGCCCACCAAACCAACCGGGACCCATTCGGCGCGTTCCGAGCGTGGGGTATACGCTTTGTTGGGGTCGTATGCCGGGTTGAGCTTGGGCACATACTGCCGTACCATTTCGGTTTTTAGTTGCATCTGACTGGCTTCTTCATCGTACCCCAATGTTTCGGCCGGTTGCTCGGCCCATTCGTAGATCACCGCGCCCCATTTATCCCGTTGGTACATGTCTTGCCAGCCGCATGCGCAAGAACGCCCCACCATGGCGGGTGTGGCGGACACCACGCCCAGCACAAAATCATCTTGATCGTTGGCCTTGCGGATGCGCTCGCCGTCCAGGGTTACAAAATATCCCCTGCGGTCTTCGTTTTGGGTGTTGCCATCCAGCCACTCAAACATCTCGGCATAATCGGCTCCCGTAGCGTACACGCCGGAGGCGCTGTTTACGTTGCCGTTGAATTGCACACGCAACGCGTTGCTTCTACCGCTGGGAGACGTGCCGTTACCGATAATCAGCGCGTCGTCGGTTTGCTGGTTGTTAAGTGCCGAACTGGAGGCAACATTGTTTTTGCCGATTGCCGTTTGGTAATTATTTTCCGCGATGGTATGGAAGTTGGCGGCGTGAGAATACATGCCGCGCGCCTCGGCATGGTATCCTTCCGCGTGAGATGCAAAGTTGCTGGCTACACTGTAAATGCCCTCGGCGTGGGCGCCAGTGTCGCTTGCGGTGGTATTGTTGCCTTCAGCGTGGGATCCGCTGCCGGAAGCAACTGTATCCTGCCCTTCGGCATGGGAAATAAAGCCGCTGGCCGTGGCTCTGATCCCCTCAGCGTGGGTATAGTCCCCCTGGGCCACGGTTTCGCGCCCTTCAGCGTGGGAAACCGCTCCTATCGCTTGTGTTCGGTCGCCTTGAGCGTGAGATGCACGGCCTCTGGCTTCAACCCGCTCCCCCTCCGCGTGGCTGGCATACCCAGGCGCGAGCGTCTCAAGACCTTCGGCGTGGGAGATGTCACCCGATGCCTGTGCTCCCAAACCTTCTGCGTGAGATGCAAAACCACTCGCTTGCGTCTGGGCGCCTTCTGCATGCGTACTGCTGCCGCTCGCCACAGTTTCGCTGCCTTCCGCGTGGGAAAAGTGGCCCGACGCCACGGTGTTGGTACCCTCGGAATGAGCATCCGACCCTTCAGCCCTGGTTTCGTGCCCCTCCGCGTGGGAGGACTGCCCCGCGGCAACGCTAAAAACACCCTCGGCGTGGGCAAAGTCCCCCGACGCCACGGTATCTTGGCCCTGGGCAACAGACGCAATGCCGGACGCAACCGTTCTGATGCCCTGTGCAAAGGAAGCTTCGCCACTGGCAGTGGTGCCTGTGTTGATGGCCATGGCATCGACACCCAGGGTATTGCCCGGCGCTGTGTGAATCCCGCGCACCGAACCCGACGCCGGGCCATCCACTAAGTTCAACAGATGAGAGGGGCCTTCCGGGCCCTGGGGGCCTGCGGGGCCTTGAGGCCCCGGAACACCTTGCGGCCCTTGAGGCCCCGGAACACCTTGGGGGCCTTGAGGCCCTTGCCCCCCGCCTTGGGAGCCGGAGCAAAAGCAAGCACATGGATTATTGGAGGCGACATTCGGATTAAACTGAATAATTTTCATAGCAAAAAACTCCTTTTCATTGGGGTCAAGAAGGTGCTTTGCCCTTCTTTGACACGCTATGCGAAAGGAGTTCTATGAGCTACATTGGATTGCCATAATGGACTGTTATTGAAAGAAATGCACCACCAGCAATGTGACGGCAAAGAACGCCCCCATGGAGACGCACATCCAACGGAAGCTGAATTCCATCTCCCGTATCCGCTTAAAGAGCGGGCTTTTGCTAATGTAGTGCTTATATATCAAAAATCCGCCAACCCCACTCACGGCAAAGAGCGCGATTTTTTCTAAGTACCCAAGCACATCCACACTCATGGGCACACCAAACAAAAACTCCACTAACTGCACCCCAAATATGCCCCCGGCCAAACAAACAATACCCAAAGCGAGGGCGGCGGCCTGCTTAAATCCGTCGATCTTTACGATTTTTTGCCCCGGCTCGGGATGTCCAAATAGCATCCACGAGTACTTGATAAAGATAATGATGGTGCCTAAGTTAATGAATATCAGCAGGGTGCTCATCCAAAAAGTCACGCCGGACATAATAAAGTATTTTGAAATGCTGCCGTTGGTAAAGGGCGCGCCGGTGATTCCAAGCACCGCCATCATCGTGGCCACACCAAGCAATGGATATCGCCTAAACACCCCGCGTATTCTGTTGATATCCCGTGTTCCATACGCTCTGGTGATCATCCCCGCGCTTAAGAACAGCGCGGTTTTAAACAACGCGTGGTTGATGGTATGATACAGGCTGCCCGTATTGGCATATAGGTCGGCTACGCTCAGGCCAACGACTATCATGCCGATTTGCGAAACCGTGCTGTAAGCAAGTATCAGCCGCACATCGGACTGGGAGACGGCCAGCACAAATCCGGCAACCGCCGTAACGATGCCAATCACCAAAAAGAAGCCGGGAACGGTAACCGCTTCAAACACCCCTTGAACCCGAATAAAGAGGTACAAGCTGGCCTTGATATGCAGGCCCGACAGTACCGCCGACACCGCCGAGGGCGCGCCGGGGGTTCCATAGGCGTTGGGAAGCCAGCTAAACAGGGGCGCAAAGGCACACTTTAAACAAATGGCGGTCATCATCAGCGCAAAGGGCAATACCAGGGACGCCGGATCCAGTTGCTGGGCGGCTTGGGTTGCGGCGTTCATGTCCAGCACGCCGGTAAGCTTATACAAATAGCCAATACCAAACAAATAGAATTGCATGGCCACAACGTTGATCATCAAATACACCATGCCATCGTACATGGAGCGGTTGTCGCGATTGAGCATGATCAGCACCGCAACCACAACGGTGACGACTTCTATCAAAATAAACGCGTTAAACAGATCGCCGGTTAAAAAAATGCCGTTGAGCAGCCCTTGCCAAATAAACAGAAAGAACCAAAAGAGTTTGTTGCCCCTATCCCGAAAGCTGTACACCGACACCACCAAGAATATAAATGAAGTGAGCAGCAAAAAAACCGAGGAAAGGGTATCGGCCTTTAATATAATGCCAAGCACCCCGGCATACCCGCCGATTGTGGTGATCACATCCCCCTGTTTGCTCAGAAAAAACACATAAAAAGCGGCGCAGGTTAAGCCCAATTGGGTCACGATGGCCAAGGCCCTCGCGATCCTTTGGGAAGGCAGGATGTACAAGAATATAGCGATCATAATCGGAATCATTGCAAAAAAAGACAGCATCTACTTACTCCTTATCCTGTTCCTTAGCTTTTTGGCAATCTCCCAGTCGGTGGTTTTGCACTCCCGGTACAGCGAAATCAGCATCGTTAGGTTGATGGCGGTTACGGTAAGGCCAATGATGATGGCGGTGAGCATCAGCGCCTGGGGTAGCGGATCGGCCACGTTGCCGGCCATCTCCAGGCCGATAGGGGGCCTGATGCCATCCACAAAACCCAGGCTCAAAAAAAACACAACAACAGCAATTTCCATCAGCCCAATGCTCACAATGGATTTGATGATGTTTTTGCTGGTGATCAGCCCGTAAAAACCCAGAAAAAACACAGCGATCGCCGCGATTTCCGCAAGGAACGAATGCATCGGCTATCTCCTTTCAAACGCGATAAAGCGATAAAACACAATCAAAAATCCACTGGCAACCTTGATGCCCACAAGCCAGTTCATCAGGGTGAGGTACACGCTTTGGGGGATCGGCAAATATGTGCTGGTGCCCAGCAAAAATACGTACATAGAGATCACCAGGATGCCCACATACACCAGCTTCTCCAAGGTGATCACCCGGTGGATGCGCACATCGTATATGTCATAAATCATGTATCTGCACACAAAAAACGCGGCGATCATCACCCCGCCTTGGAACCCGCCGCCGGGAGAAATGTGCCCGTTCATAATCAGGTACACGCTAAACAGCAGCAGGATGGGGCAAATGATGCGCACCGTAACCCCGGCAATGTCAGAGTCCCGGATATCGCTAGGTTTTCCGTCGGTCACCGATCCGCCCTTGTGCCAAGAAAGATGCACCACCGCCACAATGCTCACCAGCAGCATCAGCGCCTCAAATAACGTATCGTACATCCGGTATCCCAAATAGATAGCGGTTACGGCGTTTTCGCCGCCCACGTCTTGAACAAACCGGGCCGTGTATTGATCCTTTAAATAGGTATTGTGCTCGCCCCCGGGCAAAAAACAAATAAACAAAACCGCCAGCAACACCGTAAAAGCGATAAAGGGCAGAGCCTTTCTTAAGCCCTTTTGAAAGCCCGCTTTGATGGGCAGGTGGTTGGGTTCTTCCACTAGGGTATAATACTTTTCAAAACAAACAATAAACACGATGGTAGAAAAGGCGCTGATCACGGCCTCCGCCATAGCCACATCCGGCGCGCCAAACAGCAAAAAGCACAACGAAGAGATCAACGAAAAGATGCCCAGATAAATAATCAGCCGGACACTCTTTTGTTCCTTGGTAACAAGAAACGCGCTCACCAGCCAGAAGAATAAAAAGATCTGTATCACACGTGCTCCTCATTATACGTAGTTTTTGCTTTATCGTCTTGCCCCTCCGTTTGATAACCGCTCAGATAGGCCGACCGTGCTATCATATGCGAAGCCAGCGGGTTCACAATCATCACAATACCCATCAGCAACAAAACCTTCATAGAGAAAAAGCTAAGGCCATGCTTGATGGCAATGCCAATGATAACGGTGATCACCCCCACCGTGTCGATCTTAGCGGTTACCAGTATCCTGGTGTAAAAATTTTTAAACTTCATAAGGCCGATCACACCAAACAGTATAAACACAGTGCCTATGATTACAAAAATATCGCCCACAACTTGCATTTACTTCCCTCCCGCTTTGATTCTTTGCAGCAAAAAAAGGGCGGTGAATATGATGCTAATAAACCCCAGCAGCACAAACACAATGGCGATGTCCAGCAGATACGCGATTTGATTATAAGAGGCAAAAAACACGATAATCAGGATCACTTTTGTAGAGATGACACTAAGCCCCAGCAAGCGATCCCAAATAGACGGCCCCTTTACCACCCGCACGATAAACACGGCCAAGAGCGCCAGCATCACCCAAATCATATGCATTCAAAAATCACTCATTTCTGCACTTTGATCAACATTCTTTCCAGCTTACCCTTAAGCAGCTCATCGGCATTGCCGATGTTTTGAGCGCCCACTTTTTTTCTTTGAAGCCACAGCACGGTGATGGTGTCATCCTGCAAGTCCAGGGATACCGATCCAGGCACAAAGGTGATAGAGTTCACAAGTATGGTGCGCAAAAACATATTTGTGATCTTGGTTTTTACTTCCACGATTTCCACATGGGCGTCGGTGAGCACAACGTGAATGGCCAGCAGCCCCCCCACAAACACCTGCCACAACAAAAAAAACAGATACGCAATCAATCGCAAGGGGCGGATGGGCGCTGATTTGGGCCACGGAAGAAAACGATGGCAAAAATAAACGCAGCCGGAACTGATCACAATACCGGTTGCGACTGTCAACAATGTAATTTCTTCACGCAATACAATCCACATCAATGAAAGTACGATGACCGTACACAGCTTGTTTTTACTCAATCGGCATGCTCCTTATCCTTCCTTGCCGATTAAAGGATACCATTTCCGTCGGCATTCTGTCAAGGCGCCGCAACAGAGCAAATATGATCGAATATGAAGTTCAATTAATAAAATTGTATTTAAGTTGTAATATTGGGAAACCTGTGATAGGATATATACGTACCAAGGAAAACCGTTACAGCAGTCACCATCACAACCATCACATTAAGTACAAGGTGCAGAAACCGTCCCTCCTTCGGTTTCGCACAATCATAAACACTAGCCCCCCGCCCTGAGCAAGCGGGGGGTTGTGTTATGTGCGGCGCAATATCGCAAATATTAAACCCCATTAATAAAATCGTATTTAAGTTGTAATATCCGAAAACCTGTGTTAAGATATACATGTACCAAGGAAAACCGTTACAGCAGTCACCATCACAACCATCACATTAAGTACAAGGTGCAGAAACCGTCCCTCCTTCGGTTTCGCACAATCATAAACACTAG
>Ga0123356_10003123_pt1 | contig 17468 bp, 14 predicted proteins | sample TergutEmb28metaG_2_FD_92546 | JGI IMG/M metagenome (GOLD analysis project Ga0123356, IMG submission 92546) | Embiratermes neotenicus P3 segment gut microbial communities from Petit-Saut dam, French Guiana - Emb289 P3 | ecosystem: Host-associated > Arthropoda: Insects > Digestive system > Gut ...
GAAACGACGAGACGGTCAGTTGTGCTTGTTCCCTGAACAGTTCCTTTCTACCGCTTAGCGGACGGTTAACGGGTGGGCATCGGGGCTGCACAGCAGGGGCGCAGAAAAATGGGGAAACTCAAAAATAAACTTTTGTAGTCAATAAGTAAAAATTATGTTACAATCGGTAGTATATGTTCAAAAAATAAATTTTTAAGAATATTTTGATTTTTCGTCAAAATGCACAAGCCTTGCAATCCAGTGACTGCAAGGCTTTACGCGTCTGGTGGAGCAGTCCGACCCAAATACGAACTCTTTAAGGGTGTGGAGTTATGGGTTCGCGGCGGCGGTAACGCTGTGATTGCAGGGTTTCACTTCGTATCGAAAGAAAATTTTTTGAATTTATTTAGTAGCTTTTTATCACTTTCAAGAATTTGAATCAAAAAGTTTCTCACAACATCATCACTCGCACAGGTGACGAGCATTGAAACAGAATCTGCTAAAATATCATCTTCTTGATTTTCGTTAATAATATAATCATTTTCATTTGTATACAAAACAGCTGCCATGTACTTGCAGTAATTACCATCCTCATTTATTGAGAAATATACTAATTCAACTACGATTTCTCGAAAGATTTTTATTCGTAAAATAAATCTTCAGTCGTGATAATGGATTGCACAATATCAAAATATTCATTTCGCTTTATTCCGACAGGTGTAATTAAAGTTATTTGTACTGCTTTCTTTGTTCCCGTTTCATCAATAAAAACAGTGCGTTTGTTGCGAAGATCCTGTGCGTGTTTCTTTGTCATAGAAAACTCAGTATCAGTATATTTCATTTCACATAATGAAATCACATTATCACTTCGGTTGATTAGCATATCTATCTGAGCTCCGGGGTCAGATTGTTCACTGCGCCATGATTCGATATGGGTAATAACACCCGCAATGCCTATTGCTCGGATAATTTGTCTAACATGGGACAAGCAGACTTGCTCAAATGCATATCCACGCCACACCCGGAAAGACTGTGTTTCACGTTTTTTTATCCAGTAATCAGAATCCTCAGAAGATTTTTCTTTCATAAATGCTATATAGAACAAAGTGAAATGATCAACCAATTGATAAAGCATACCTTTTTTCTTTCGTGCAAAGGGAGTATATTTGCGTATAAAGCCACTTTGTTCCAATTCTTCTAAGGTCACTGAAAGATTCCCTCCTTCAGGAATTTTTGTTAACTTTTTAATTTCGTCTCTGGTGAGACCTATTTTCTTTTTCCCAAGTGCCTCAACTACCATAATATGACGAGATGCATTATTAAATAACGAAGCATATAAATTATCAAACTCGTCTCTAAGTTCACCTTCGGGTGAAAAACATAATCGATTAACATTTTGTGTAAAGCTGAGCTTCGTGTTTAATAAGCTTAAATAGTATGGAATACCGCCAAAAGTCATATACATATCAAGTAGATTCAACTCATCTTTCGGTAAACCCAAAGTCTCTGCATACATACGACATTCAGCTAAAGTAAAAGGTTGCAATAATATTCGTCTTGTGATTCTATTGTGTAAGCCTCCGCGATTTCTAAAAAGCTTTTTTACAATCCACGAAGCAGCTGAACCACAAACGATTAACATTATATTATTTTGTGTAGATGCCCAGCCGTTCCAAAAATGCTCTAATGCTGATATAAAACGTGATTTTTTTGTATCAAACCATGGCATTTCATCAATAAATATAACTTTTCGTTTACCGGTAGATTTTTCCAATAATTTACGAAGCTCATTAAAAGCTTCAAACCAATCAGAAGGATGTTTTATATCATCCTTACTATATTCTGACAGAGCCTTTGTAAACACTCCGAGTTGTTCCTTTGTACTTCCTCCCAAAACTGCAGTTACTTTAAAAATGTACTTGTCAGCAAAAAGATTATTTATGAGGTAAGTCTTTCCAATCCTGCGACGTCCATATACTGTTATAAATTCGGAGCGCTCCGAATGAAAAAGGTCGAGCAATTCGTTTTTTTCCTTCTTTCTTCCGACAAATGTAGCTTTCATAAATATCTCCTCATAAATAACATTATTCGAGAAATCTCGATAATTATATCACATTTCTCGAAATATGTATACACTAGCTTAAATTAGCAGATGTGAAAGTAAAAAGTTCGCCTAAGGGAAGACTGGTTATCTTCCAACGACAATAACCCCCTGCACTGCAAGGGGTTACACAAACTGGTGGAGATAAGCGGGATCGAACCGCTGACCTCTTGACTGCCAGTCAAGCGCTCTCCCAGCTGAGCTATACCCCCGTGATTGCAACGGTTTGCACCGTTTTGCTATTTAATTTTTTCTGGGTGTGAAACCTGTTGGGTCGCTCTCCCAGCTGAGCTATACCCCCGTGCAAATGCCTTCGTGTAGAATGCTTGTTTATTCTAGCAAAGGGGGAAATATTTGTCAATTAAAAAGCAGAGATGGCGACCTCTGCTTTTGTGGATTAAATATCTTCTGAAATTTCCGCGATGTCTTGCAGCTTTTCGTCGGCGCGTTTTCGGGCTTGGTGGTGGAAGTTGAGGACTTGGCGTTGGTATTCCTCGTTCATCAGGGGTGATGTTATCATGAAATCTGCCGATGAGCGGTTTGTTGCGATTGGTATATCGTAGACAAGGGCTATGCGCAACAGTGCTCTGATGTCGGTATCGTGAGGCTGTGCTGTCAGAGGGTCTGTGAAAAAAACGATGAAATCGAGTACACCCTCGACAATCTTCGCACCTATCTGTTGGTCGCCTCCAAGAGGACCGCTGTTGAAAATACGCACGGGCAGCCCGATTTTATCCGTTATCATTCTTGCGGTTGTGCCTGTCCCGCTCAAAAAATGCTTGCTCAGAATTTCTTTATTCCACTCACACCAATCAAGCATTTCCTGCTTTTTTCCGTCATGTGCAATCAGTGCAATGTTCTTCTGCTTCCCGAGTGTCAGCGTAATGAAATTATCGTTATTCGTCTCACTCATTTCGTTTTATCCTCCTGCACATCTGTTTTTATGCCGCCCGATATAGGCTCATCAACAATAAAATCCTTTATTGCCTTCAAAGATTTCCTGCTGTCCTTCTCAATACGAAGCTGAATAGGCTTTGTCAAATCCATTGCAAGTATACCCATCAGCGACTTAGCATCAATAATATACATACCGTCAATCAAGTCAAAATCACCCTCAAGCGGCGAAATCCCCTCGACAAACTTCTGCACATCCTTCACCTTAGAAAATGAAACATAAACCGTTTTCAATGCAATTACCTCTCTCTCTCTACGGCATATTGTATATTATTTAAAGCCCCCCATCAAGGCTTTTCTGCAACAGTGATTCCTAAATGTGTGTTGACCGGGTGATTCGCGTATGATAGAATGGGTCGGACACTATATCTGGATATTGTAATATTGTCTACCACAAGAATTAGGGCAGATTAATGAAACGTAAATCACAAAAAAAGGCAAATAACGTTTTTTCACGAAACGTATCACTTGCACTTATGATGCTCGTGATATGTATTTTAGCGCTCACAAATGCTTGTAATGTAATTACACCGACAGAACAGCCCGGCACATCAGTAGTTCCGCAGATTGAAACCACCCCTGCACCGACACCCGAGCCAACCCCCGAGCCAACTCCCGAACCGACACCGGAGCCAACTCCCGAGCCGATTGAAGTGAATCGAACAGATTATATAGTTAGGATTGACGGCAAGGAAACGTCTCTTGTTGTTTATGAGATTGAAGGTAATCAATACTTCGATTTATTTGAAGCTGCCGCAACACTTCTTGAGTATAATATCATTCTTGACGAAGAAGAGATTTCAACGTCAGCCTTTACAGTCGACACCGAATTGTTCTTTAGCGTTGACGACACGGCTGATGTGCTTGAACTTATCATCAATTGGGAAAATGACGACGAAATTATTGATATTTTTACCAGTCAGGCAATTGCCGATATTGCAACACGAAGAAGCAGGATTGACCCGTCTCTCCCGATGGTTGCTCTCACTTTTGACGACGGACCTGTTCCTTTGACAGAGCAAATCCTCGACATTTTAGAGGAACATAATGCAGTCGCAACTTTTTACGTTCTCGGAATGCTTGTAGAAAGAAATAGTGAAACACTTATTCGGGCGCATGAAATGGGCAACGAAATCGCTAACCATTCATGGTCGCACAGGTATCTTGACCAGAGCTCATGGTCTCAAATTGATTCGCAATTACGAAGAACCAACAACATAATAGAAGATACCATAGGTGTTGTTCCGACAAGTATGAGACCGCCGTATGGTGCATTTAATCAAAGAGTCCGTGATGTTTCGCGTGAGGTTGGTTTATCAATACTTCTATGGTCGGTAGACCCGTCGGATTATTTGCCCAGAAGTGTTGAAACATTATACAACGATATAATGGGACGGGTGCAGGACAAGGACATTATCCTTCTGCACGACATCCACGAAAGGTCTGTAGCAACTACAAGACGCCTGGTCCCTTCATTAATCCGTCAGGGATACCAGCTCGTAACTATAGAGGAGCTGATGTATTTCTCGGAAATAGATATGAAAGCAGGCGAGGTGTATAGGCACGGGCGGTGAAGCGAGTGAGCAGCCGCTCGTTTTGTTTTTATCGTCCTTCGGCGTTTAGAGTTTTCTTTAAACGCTTTATTATTGCGTTTGCACAGTTCTCTATTTCCTCTGACTTGAGTGTTTTGCTGAGTGAGCCGATTATCAGTCTCATTGTGACGGATTTTTTGCCGTTCGGGATTTGTTTGCCTGTGTATTCTTCGACAAACTCTGCTCCTTGCAGAAGTGAATCTGCACCCATTTTTGAGGTTGCACATTCGTAAATTTTCTCCCACGGCGTATTTGAATCAAACAGCAGCGACACATCGTAATCCGTCATCGGATATTCCGCAATGTGTGTAAATTTATTTGTCCTCGAGTCAAGTGGCGTCAGCGAGTCAATATCAAGCTCAAAGAGCATAACCGCCGCATTCTTAATGCCGCAATCCATCGCCACCTTCTTCGACAGCAACGCGATATTGCCGATAGGAGAATCGTTTGCACAGATGTTGAGCCATACAACATCGTCTGCCCACACGGGCTTTACTTTTTGAGAAAAAGTAAGTGGCTCGATGTGGGTGAAGCGTGGGAGGGATTCGAGCACGCCTTTTGCTTTTCTATAAAGCGTTGTTACATCGTCTTGGTTGCCGACGAATGCGCCTGCGACGTGTCTGCGTTGCAGGGGCAGCTTTTCGCGCGGGTCGGTAGACGAGGTGTAATCTTTATCGAAAAATACCTGCGTTGATTCGAATATTGAAAATTCGTTGAAGTAACGCAGGTTTTCCGCAACCGCCTTGCAGAGACTCGGCAATAGCGACGAGCGAATGAATCGCTCCTCGGGCGACGGCGGTGCGGACATCTCGAGCATGCCTTCGCTGCTCGATAGGACGGCATGAATATATTCGTCGCTTACCCACGGGTAAGTGAATATCTCGTTCATGCCGCAACGAAACGCAAAATACTCGCGTATTTTGCGGTCAACGTCGATTGACGGTTGATTAACCGGACCGTCAAAAGCGGTCACAATCGGCGTCGGCTCGAAGTTTTCAAACCCATGAATTCTTGCCACTTCTTCAACGATATCATCGGGAATTGAAACATCCCCCGTGCTGCGCCAAGACGGCACAAGGATATTCATAGTGTCACCGCCAAAAGTGACCTCAAATCCAAGCCTTCCGAGCTTTTCAGCAAGCACATCATTCGGTATCTGTATACCGAGACGCTTATTCAGCCAATCGAGCGAAACCTCAATTTCCTTGTTTATGAGCGGCTGTGGATAATTATCGTGAAAACCTGTTACAACCATATCGGGATAAATATCAGCAAACAATTGCATAGAAATAGCGAACGCCAAATCAACTCTTTGAGGGTCGATTGCTTTTTCGAATCTCGAAGCTGCTTCGGTGCGGATATCATGCCGCATTGAACTGCGTCTGACACTGAGAGCATCAAAGCTCGCGATTTCCAATATTACATTATCCGTTTTGTCCAAAATCGAATCCTTAGCTCCGCCCATTACTCCTGCAAGAGCTACAGCACCTTCATCATCTGCAATAACCAAATCCTCATCCGTTAACGATAACTCCTTGCCATTGAGTAATAGCAGCTTCTCACCGTTTACAGCACGGCGTATGCAAATATTGCCCTTAATTATATCCGAATCAAACGCGTGCGTAGGCTGCCCTGTCGAAAGCATTACATAGTTCGTTACATCAACAATTGCATTTATCGGACGCATTCCCACACGCCATACACGGCTTTGAATCCAAAACGGCGCCGGTTTAATAGACATTCCCTCAATGCTCACGCCAATATATCTGGGGCAACGTACAGCATCCTTAATAATAATTTCAAAATCCTTATCAGGCTTCCCTTTTGACTCCGGCGAAGGTGAATAAGGGGTAACAACTTTTAGCTGAAGATTATATATAGCAGCGATTTCACGAGCAATCCCGTAATGCCCCCATAAATCCGGGCGATTCGTCAGTGACTTATTATCAATTTCTAAAATGACATCGTCAAGCCCGAGAGCTTTTGCCAAAGATGTACCTGCCGCGGCTTCAAACTCCGATAAATCAACAATTTCATCTTCATTATCAAACGGAAAAAGGTCAAAAAGCCCAATCTCGGAAGATGCGCAAATCATCCCATAACTCTCAACGCCGCGAACCTTCGCTTTTTTAAGCTCCACCGGCTCACCCTCACCATGCCAGCGAACCATCGCACCGGGACGAGCAACCGCAACCTTCATACCCTTATATAAATTACTGCCGCCGCAAACAATTTCCTTGACTCCATCGCCATCGGAAGCATCCGCCCCCGAACCGACATCCACCTTGCAAACAACAAGCTTATCGGCATCAGGATGAGGCAAAATCTCATTGACAACTCCAATGACCATATTAGCAAACTCTTTTTCAAGCCGGACCATACCCTCAACCTCAACAGTCGACATAGTAAGGTCATAAGCAAGCTTGCTCAGCTCCAAATCCGCAGGTAAATCTATATAATCCTTAATCCAATCTAAAGAAACTTTCATAAAAGTCCTACTTTCAATAATTATAATTAATAGCTGATGTAAAGTAATATGTCATGGATTTTTCGCGAGTGTAGGGCGACAAGACCCGTGCCGAGAGAAAAATTCAGGGCATATTGCTTTGCAGAGGCATACAACTCTATCTAAATTGCTGCAAAAAGCGGAGGTCGGCACTTCTGAAGAGCCTTACATCGTCTATGCCGTAGCGCATCATGACAAGCCTATCCAGACCGATGTTTACGTAAAAACCTGTATACTCCACCGGATCAAGCCCTGCAGCTTTAAGAACATTCGGGTGCGGAGTACCGCCGGGCATTATTTCAATCCAGCCAACATTCTTACAAACACTGCACCCCTTGCCGTCACAAACAAGACAACCCATATCAATTTCAAATCCCGGCTCAACAAACGGGAAAAAGCCGACACGCATTCTCACAGGAACATCACGACCGAAAACCTTTGATAAAACGCTTTTTATCATTATTTTACCCGAAGCAAAAGTGAAATCACGGTCAACAATTAATGCTTCGTATTGGAAAAACGCCCTCTCATGCCTTGCATCTGTAGCTTCATTTCTATATGCCCTGCCGGGATAAACAAAGCGGTACGGCGGCTTGTTCTGTTGCATATATCGCACACTGGCACCCGTCAAGTGCGGACGAAGGCAAAGCCTCTCGGCTCCGCTTCCGCTGTCATGCCCTGCAATCCAGTAAGTATCCATGCTTTCTCTGGCAGGATGGTCGGGCGGAAAGTTTAAATTATCAAACGCATAAAGCTCACTTGTTATATCAGATTCTTCAAAAATCTCAAATCCCATTGAACGAAAAGTATCATTTAAGTCATAACACATCTGAGTTATCGGGTGCAACGCTCCGCCAACCGGAGCAATACCGGGAACAGTCAGGTCAAAATCCGATGAAATTTCAGACGCCTTGAGATTTATCTCCTCACGCCTTGCATCTATTAAATCGGTAAACCGACTCTTCAGCTCATTCGCCGCACGCCCGACATCTGCACGTACTGCAGCGTCAAGACGCGGAATTTCTTTTAGAATATCTGCAAGAGCACCCTGCTTACCGAGAAGCACGGACTTAATATCCTGCAACCCTGCAACAGTCACAGCCTCACGTATTTTCGCCTCTCCATCATGTAAAATGGCATCAAGTCTATCTTTCATCTAATCCTCCGCTGATTTTTGTTCAGTTAAGAACTTTATCATATTCACCTTGATTTTGCAACATAAAGGGTATATTATGAGAATGGAGGGAAGAGAATGAAACTTGTGACATCAAAACAAATACGTGAGATCGACAGGGTAGCCATCAAAGACTATGGCATACCTTCTATTTCCCTTATGACAAAAGCATCCGAGCACATCGCAAAAGCAGCGCTCGAGCACATACCCGCAGGCGGCAGCGCTGTCGCTTTTTGCGGCACGGGCAATAACGGCGGTGATGGAATCGGCGCGGCTGCATTTTTGCTTCAAAAAGGCATACCTGTCCGTGTGTTTATTATCGGTGATATTAACAACCTGACGCCCGACACTGCAGAAATGCAAAAACGCTTCAAAGCATTTGGCGGTTCTATCGAACCTTTTGCGATGTCATTTGACCTCGATAATCAAATTAACAACTGCAACGTAATCATTGACGCTATATTCGGGATTGGTTTAAACTCAGTCCTGCAAGGCGACGCACTTAGTGCGGTCAGTGTTATCAACAGCTCACGTGCTACGGTAATATCAGCGGATATTCCGAGTGGCGTCCACGCCGACACGGGAGCGATACTTGGTGATGCCGTCAAAGCAGATTTGACTGTGACATTTTCGCTCGCAAAGCCCGGGCACTTCGTTGAGCCCGGCTGCATTTACTGCGGCGAGCTAAGAGTGTGCGACATAGGAGTGCCGCAAGAAGCACTCAACAGAGTAGTCTCACATATATACTCGGCATCACCAAAGGACCTGCACCTGCCACGCAGGAAGCAGGATTCTCACAAGGGCGACTACGGGCGTGCCTTGATAATAGCAGGCAGCATCGGCTACACAGGAGCACCCGCACTTTCTGCAAGAGCAGCTTCAAAAATGGGCGCAGGTCTTGTATCTCTAGGTGTACCGAGTTCTATCTACGATATAATGGCGGTTAAACTCGACGAAGAAATGCCGTTTCCCCTGCCCGATGATGAAAACGGACACATTTCTTCAAACTCAGCAAGTGAAATCCTGCAACGCGCGCGTAAAAGCGATGTTTGCCTGATAGGGCCGGGGCTTGGTGTATCAGACGGCATATCCGAGCTTGTTGAATCAATAATCCGTATCGCTAACACACCGCTCGTTCTTGACGCCGACGGGCTTAATGCAATAGCAAAAAATCCCGATATCCTTAATCAAACCACTTGCCCTCTGGTTTTGACACCGCACCCCGGAGAGTTTGAAAGACTTGGCGGCAAACTGTCGAATGAGGATTTGTTTGATAACGGCAGCGGAGTCAATTTAAATACTGAAGAAGATGATGATGGGTTTGAAATTGATGAAAGTGTCTTTGACGATGACATCTTCGACGATAATACTTATGACGAAATAATGCACGCCCAAATGTCAGATTGGACATCACCCATCGAAATCGGACAAAAACCCGCGGGTCAGCAACGAACAAAGCTCACGCCTGTCGACAGACTCCGTGCCGCACGAGATTTCGCCTCAAAGTACGGCTGCATCCTTGTTCTGAAGGGACACAGAACAATCGTAGCCTTGCCAAACGGCATCGCCTACGTTAACACAACAGGCGGTCCGGCTATGGCAAAAGGTGGCACAGGCGATGTCCTTGCAGGCATGATAACAGCGCTAATAGCGCAAAAGCTGCCAATCGTGCACGCAGTAGCAACCGCCGTCTACCTGCACGGCTTGGCAGGCGATATCTGTGCCGACAAATTCGGTGAATACTGCGTCACAGCAACCGACATAATCGACATGCTCCCCCAAGCAATAAAAGAAATCGAAACAATATGACAAACGATTCTCCTGATACAAGTATCAGATACATAAAAGGCGTCGGTGAAGCACGCGAGAAGCTGATGTTTAAGCTCGGCATACACACACTACGTGACCTTGTCGGGTATTTTCCCCGTGCCTATCAAGACAGAACGACAATTAAACGCATCAGCGATTTAATTCTCGGCGAATCCGTCTGTGTCTCTGCAATGGCGGCAGAAAAGCCGCGCTTATCTCGCATTCGCAAAGGACTCGACCTCGTAAAGCTGCGAGTCGTTGACGAAACCGGCTCCCTTGAACTAACCTTCTTCAACCAACCCTACGTCAAAGACTCCATCAAACAAGGTGTAACCTACACCTTTTACGGCAAGGTCACAGGCACACTCCTCCGCCCTGAAATGAACAACCCCCTTTATGAAACCTGTCAGGGGGACGGTAAAAAAGTTGGGCGGATTGTGCCCATTTACCCTCTCACTGCAGGACTTTCGCAGAAAGTTATGATGAGTGCGGTGCAAAGCGGACTCGATAAATGTGCCGATGACCTGCCCGATGCGATTCCGCACAACATCTCAGTAGAATATGAGCTTTGCAAAACTCGCTTCGCTTATGAGAACATACATTTCCCAAAGGACTTCAAAGCACTTGACATAGCACGCAAGCGGCTGATTTTCGAAGAACTCTTCGTCCTCGTCACAGCAATGAAGCTGCTGCGCGAAAAACGAGTTGAAAAAACAGGCAGAGCTTTCACCGCCCACGATTTTTCAACCTTCTACAGTGCATTCCCGTTCAAACCAACAAATGCACAAGTTCGTGCCATAAATGACGCCGCAAGCGACATGACATCACACACACCAATGAACAGACTCATCCAAGGTGATGTCGGCTCGGGCAAAACCCTCGTAGCCGCCGCTTGCTGCTGGTTTACTTGGAAAAATAATTTCCAATCAGCTTTTATGGCACCTACGGAAATCCTTGCAAAGCAACACTTTGATTCGCTCACAGCACTCCTCGAGCCGCTGGGTATGAAAGTCGGGCTTCTCACAGGAAGCATGAGCGCAAAAGGAAAGCGTGAAACTTACGCAAGACTCGAAAGCGGCGAAATCGACCTCATCATAGGCACTCACGCCCTCATTTCAGAAGGTGTAAGGTTCAAAGACCTCGCTCTTGTCATCACTGACGAACAGCACCGCTTTGGCGTAAATCAACGCGCACTGCTGACAGAAAAAGGAGACAGTCCTAACGTACTGGTAATGTCGGCGACCCCAATCCCCCGAACTCTTGCACTCATCATTTACGGTGACTTAGACGTGTCGATAATCGATGAAATGCCCCCGGGACGGCAAGAAATTCAAACACATATTGTCGATGAGCGGCACAGAAAAAGAGCTTATGACTTCGTCAGAAAGCTGGTGTCCGAAGGACGTCAGGTCTATATAATTTGCCCGATGGTTGAAGACGAAGTTTCGGAAGCAGGCGAAAGCATATCGATTAACGAATACGGCATAATTGATACGCTTCAAGATGCAAGTGATATCAAATCCGTAAAAAAATACTATGAGGAATTAAGCAAAAAAATCTTCCCCGACTTAAAAATCGAGCTTGTCCACGGAAAAATGGCGGCAAAAAGCAAAGACGCCGCAATGAATGCCTTTACTACCGGCGAGGCAGACATCCTTGTCGCAACAACAGTCGTCGAGGTCGGAGTGGACGTACCAAACGCCGCTTTGATAATCATCGAAAACGCGGATCGCTTTGGTCTGTCTCAACTTCACCAACTGCGCGGTCGCGTCGGCAGAGGAAAACACGAGTCGCACTGCATTTTATTTAAAACAGGAACATCACAAGGGGAGGGTTCTTTTGTGTCCAATAAAACAGCCTGTCAAAAGAACCGTCCCCCTGACAGGCTCTGCGTCATGAAGTCTACTAATGACGGCTTTAAGATTGCCGAAGAGGACCTAAAGCTCCGCGGACCCGGCGACTTCTTCGGCTCACGTCAGCACGGTCTCCCCGAGATGCATATCGCAAATTTCGCAACCGATATGCTCGTGCTGACCCAGGCTCAAAAGGCAGCAGAAGCCCTTCTAAAAAAGGATCCCGAACTGTCATTACCTGAAAACAAAAAGCTTGCTCTGCAAATCAAAAAACTTTTTGAAATAAATGCAGACAAACTAAATTAATTGCTTTCAATTTCGCCCGATTGATGATAAAATCTAACGAACAAAACTGGGGGGTATGCAAATGGCTGATAGAAAACCTGCCTACAAGCGAGTGCTTCTTAAAATCAGCGGCGAAGCGCTTGCCGGCGAAAAAAAGACCGGAATTGATTTCGATGTACTGCGAAGCGTATGTGAATCAATCAAGGAATGTATGGGGCTTGGAGTCGAAATGGGTATCGTCGTTGGCGGAGGCAACTTCTGGCGCGGCGTAAAAGACGGCGAAGGAAAAATCGAGCGCACTCGAGCAGACCACATGGGCATGATGGCAACGGTCATGAACTGCCTTGCAATCGCAGACATGCTTGAGCAGCTTAACGTACCTGTAAGAGTTCAAACAGCGTTATCAATATCAGCTGTCGCCGAGCAATACATTAGGCTCAGAGCAGACAGGCACCTCAGAAAAAGACGTGTCGTCATTTTCGGCTGCGGTACAGGTAACCCGTTCTTCTCGACCGACACAGCAGCAGTCCTCAGAGCCGCAGAAATAGATGCAGACGTAATCCTCCTTGCAAAAAATATCGACGGCGTATATACAGCAGACCCCAAGCAAAATCCCGACGCAAAGAAAATAGACGCAATATCTTATGCAGATATGCTCGCTCAACGCTTAACAGTAATGGATTCAACGGCAACATCCCTCTCAATGGACAACGACATCCCTGTAATACTCTTTGCACTCGAAGACCCCGAAAACATTGTGCGAGTAGTGATGGGAGAAAAAATAGGAACAAGAGTAGGTTAAGGAGGAAAAATAATGTACGAAGAATTTGAAAGCAAAATGAAAAAGACCATTGAGGTCTTACAAAGTAACTACACAACAATCCGCGCAGGGCGTGCAAACCCGTCAATTCTCGATCAAATCAAGGTAGATTACTACGGTACACCGACACCCATAAATCAAATCGCAGGCGTCTCAACTCCCGACCCGAGAACGCTGATGATTTCCCCATGGGATGCAAGCAGCCTAAAGCCAATCGAAAAAGCAATCATGTCATCAGACCTTGGCATAAATCCGGCAAATGACGGACGTGTTATCCGCTTACAATTTCCGCAGCCGACGGAAGAGCGCCGCAAGGAGCTTATCAAGCAAATTCACAAGCAAGCAGAGGATTCAAAGGTAGCAATCAGAAACATCAGACGTGACGCAGTTGAAAAATTCAAAGCACAAAAGAAATCCAGCGAAATCACCGAAGATGATTTAAAAGATACTGAAAAAGACTTGCAAAAGCTGACCGATAAATACGTCGAAGAAATCGGCAAGGTCGCAGCAAAAAAAGAAACCGAAATTAAAGAAATCTAAATCAAAGGAAGTCAAATGTTCTTTAAAAGAAAGCAAAAAAAGCAGGGGGACAATTCCTCTGCTTTCACTCTACCACGACACATTGCAATTATCATGGACGGTAACGGTCGATGGGCAGCAAAGCGTGCTCTGCCGCGCACAGCAGGTCACGCAGTCGGAGCGGAAACCTTCCGCCGCGTAGCAACTTATGCCAAAGAAATCGGCATCGAATACCTCACCGTCTACGCCTTTTCAACCGAAAACTGGAAAAGAAACGAAGAGGAAATCAATGCAATAATGGCATTACTGGAAAAATATCTTTACGAATCCATCGAAAAAATGGAACGCGACAGAGTAAAAATGAAATTCCTCGGTGACACAACAGTTCTTTCACAAAAGCTCCAGAACCTTATAAAAGAAACCGAAGAAATCTCAAAAAAATTCGACGGCGTACAAGTGAATATATGCCTAAACTACGGCAGCAGAGACGAAATCCTACGCGCTGTAAGAAAATTTATCGAAGAAAAAAATGATATTTCTTTCTTAAATGAAAAAGAATTTTCAAAATACCTCTACACTGCCGACATTCCCGACCCTGATTTGGTTATCAGGACAAGCGGAGAAATGCGCCTTTCAAACTTTTTGCTATGGCAGTCGGCATATTCTGAATACTATGTAACCGATACTCTTTGGCCTGATTTTAACGAAAAAGAGCTCGACCTTGCAATAGAGGCATATAACAGAAGAGAAAGGCGTTATGGAGGCATTACCGAATGAAAACACGTATAATCGTCTCGGCAGTACTTTTGCCAATATTTTTCTTAGTGCTTTTTGTATTTCCGCCGCTGGTTCTTACAGTTGTTATTTCGGCAATTTGTGCAATAGCAGCTTATGAATTACTCCACGCAACGAAAATTATCAACAAAAGAGTTATTGTGTACACAATAATTGCAGCAGTTTTCACACCGCTTGCAGTCTACCTGACCCGTGTAGCAGCTATGAGTGACGACGGAACGGTTAATAACGACAATATCTCGATAATGCTGCATTTCACTTTATTATTTTCTATATTTTTTATATTAATCTGCCAGCTCCTAATCGAACTTGCATTAACATTCAAAAATAAAAAAGCAGAAGAAAAAGGAACAAAGCTGAAGCTTCGGCAAATACCGATAACCATTGCAGCCGGAATGCTGATTCCATATCTTCTCTCAGCACTCATCAGCCTTAAAACCATGCCGTACGGTCATCTTTTTGTGCTGCTGCCGATAGTTGCGGCTTTTGTCACTGACTCGGGCGCATATTTCACAGGTGTTACAATCGGCAAAACAAAGGCATTTCCTACAATAAGCCCGAATAAAACCGTCGAAGGATATATCGGCGGAATAATCTCAGGTATAATAGGAATGCTGATATACGGTGTCATACTTTCAAGCACAACACCGCTAATAATCATATATCCGGCTCTTATCTTCTACGGAATTCTCGGTGCAATAATGACAGAGCTCGGCGACCTTACATTCTCGCTGATAAAACGTAAGTGCGGTATAAAAGACTACGGCAAGCTAATCCCCGGTCACGGAGGCGCACTCGACCGCTTCGACAGCATGACCTTCGCCGCTCCGACAATGTTCCTGCTCGTAATAGCAATCCCGGCTATAATATTTTAGAATAACTACGCCTGCCGCTTTTTCCGCCGCTTTATCACAAACCAAATCACTGCGAGCACTACAATGAGCAGAATTATACAAATCCAGATTATTATGCATAGAATATTTCTGCCGACTTCTGCATCCTCTGCCTGTGATAGCAAGCTCGGTGATGCGATTGCAAGTGCATAAGTTGAAAAACGGTCTGTTTTAATCGTAATCGAGTTCGGGTTGTCATCATGGTCTACAAGCAGTTCGGTATTTCCGCCATGCACTCTGAGGAGATAATATTTCGCACCAACCTGCCGCAGTTCTTCGGGAATCTCAATAGTTAAACTAACTTCCTCACTAAGCTGCCTAATTGGTATCCATGCGCTGTCGCCAATTCGGTATTGCTTTGTTATGCTGTGATAATTCTCAAGCCGCAGCCCCTCTATCGTTTCTGAAAATACTTCAATTGCGTTTTCGATACTAGTCTTATCACTTGCAGGTACTTCTGCCGTATCATAAATACGCCTTATTGTAAGCCTGATTTCTGCGTCCTCGCCAAGCTCTACACGTTCAAGCTCCGAGAGTGACAGTACTGCTCTGATTAAATTTGCCGAGCAATCAACCGTGATTATGTTGATATTATCATCTTCATCTTCAATACAATCCAAGCTGATTGTTATACTTCCTGCGCCTATATTAAAGACTGTCGTTCTATTAACCGCCTCTGACGGCAAGTCCGACAGGGGAACGGAATCTGTGTCTCCGCTATCCGATTGCTCTGTATCGGTAATGTCTTCTTCCCCATCTTCATCTTCGTCAGTCGGAGAAGTCACCCCGGACGGCTGCGGAGTCGGCGCAGGAGTCGGGATTGGAGTTTGCTGTGCCGGTGGGTCGGATGGTGGTCGTGACGGCGGCTGCGGTGTCGGTGTTGGCTCGGGAGTAGGTTCCGGTGTCTGCTCGGGTGGAAGCTCGGGCGGAGGCTCCGGTGGCGCTTCAAGTATTGTAAATATCACAGGTGTTGATGACATTGTAAGCACATAGTTGCTTGCGATAAACGCTCCGTTGTCAGCTAGATTTAAGTCGCCCCTGAGAACAGGATATACTCCGACTGCTTCACCGGCAGTTGTTCCCGCACCTGTTCTTGTTAAAGTGCCTATGAACGCAGGTGTCTGACCTGATACATTGCCTGTAAATGTATAGGTGAGTTCAGGGTCGGCTGTGCCGTAAGTCTTAGATAAAGCATTTGGTGTTACTGTAAGCGGTCTTGGCAATACCGTAATACTCAATACATTCGACGTATAGTTATATGTGCTATCGCCTGCTTTTGTTGCGGTTACGTAGACCTGACCTACTCCAAGTGTGGTTACAGTGCCGTCTGCCGTTACACTAAGAACGCCATTATCTGCGGGCACAGAGAATGTAACTGCTCCCATGCCGCTGCCGCCGGTCGTTTCAAGCGTAAAGCCCGGGTCACCATAGGTTATTGCACTCGGCGGTGTTATGGAAAAGCCTGTCTGGTCTTGCTTATTGGGGTCATAGCCTGTGTATGTTGCACTCGCTCCTAAGTATGCGCTAGGCTGCCCCTCGTATACTGCCGCAAAGTCAGTTATTCCCGATAAACCGGCGACTGTAAGCGTTGCAATTGCCGTGCCTGCAGTGCCTGATGGGCTTAAAGCTACCGTCGCAATGAGTGTGCCGTTTTGATAAAATCTGACATTCCCTTGCGGCACGGGTCCCGTCGGATGGCTCACCGTCGCCGTGAGAAGCGCTTCTGTCGGACTAATGTGTGACGGTGTGAGCAAAATATTTGGAGTCAATAATGCAAATAATTGCAATTGGTTTGCATTTGTCGGGTTGATTCTGACACCCTCATTTGGTCTGTCAGCGCTGAATATCCCCTGCCAAAATGCATTGTCACCGCCCGGATTTGCCGTGCTTGCACCCGATGCGAAGTTTTGCGGCAGCGCAGCTGTAGCTATACCAATCTTTGCGCTTGACGTTAACGCGCCTGTGAGTGTTATTGTTCTTCCACTTTCCAAAAATACATTGCGCTCTATGCCACCGGTGAAAGATACTCCATTATTGCTATCGAAAGAAAAGTTGCTGATACTATTAAAGTTATCCCGAATGATGACACTATCTCTAATATTTATTACTGCACCACCGGAACTCAAACCGCCACTTGCGTTACCTGAAGCAACTGTACCATTGTTGGTTATTTCCGTGTTTCCGGATA
>Ga0123356_10003124_pt1 | contig 17465 bp, 14 predicted proteins | sample TergutEmb28metaG_2_FD_92546 | JGI IMG/M metagenome (GOLD analysis project Ga0123356, IMG submission 92546) | Embiratermes neotenicus P3 segment gut microbial communities from Petit-Saut dam, French Guiana - Emb289 P3 | ecosystem: Host-associated > Arthropoda: Insects > Digestive system > Gut ...
AGATCTACTTGGTGCTTGAAACGGCTAAGAGCTTTCAAGAGGTGAATAATCGCACAATAAAAAAGCTACCGACTTTGCGGGGACGGACGATTATCAACCTGTTTCTAGAGAGCTCGACCCGTACCAGAACATCGTTTGAGATCGCGGCAAAACGCTTATCGGCAGATGCTGTAAATTTCTCAGCTGATTCGTCAGCAACCCAGAAAGGCGAGTCACTGATTGACACAGTCAAGACCTTGGATGCTATGGATCTGGACATGATAGTCATCAGACATGCCATGGCTGGGTCTCCATACATTCTGACTCAGCACACTGATACCGTGATAGTAAATGGGGGAGACGGTAAGCATCAGCACCCGACACAGGCCTTGCTTGATATGTACACGATGCAAGAACACTTCGGTCATATCACCGGGCTGAACGTAGCCATAGTCGGGGACATCAGCCATTCGCGAGTCTTCGGTTCACTAGCTCCGGGGCTTACCATGCTTGGTGCAAAGGTAACAGCAATCGCACCAAAGACTTTACTTCCTGCAGCTCCTGAAGTGTTAGGTGCGCGAGTCATACACTCCCTGGATGACGAGCTGGAGCAATTCGACGTGGTCTACATGTTGCGCATTCAGCAAGAGCGACTGGAGCGGTCGCCGTTTCCGACCTTGCGAGAGTATTCACAGCTTTATGGCATCAATAGCGCTCGTCTTGAGCGGTTGAAAGAAGGTGCAATACTGATGCACCCCGGACCTGTGAACAGAGGCGTCGAGCTAAGCAGCGCTGCTATCGACACCGCCCGAAACCTGATACTTGACCAGGTCAATGCCGGTGTCGCTGTTCGCATGGCTTTGATGTATCTGCTGCTTGGAGGTGACCAAGATGACATTGCTGCTTAGGAATGCACTATGCGTTGATCCATCAGCTGGATTAGCTGAGCCTACCCTGCGTGACCTGTTGATCGAAGGCTTGGTTATCAAAAGAATCGAAGAGCCTGGGTTAATCGAGGTAGACCATGCTGCTACATTCGGCGACGAAAACGACATCGAAGTCATTGATCTGGCAGGCAAGACTCTGCTGCCAGGACTCTTTGACATGCATGTTCACCTACGCGACCCTGGTCAGGAGTACAAAGAGGACATCTACTCAGGCCGAAGAGCAGCCGCAAAAGGTGGCTTCACAGCGATACTTGCCATGCCGAACACCAATCCTGTTATTGACAACGGAGCACAGGTTTCATATGTGCTGGATAAAGCAGCCAAGCTAGGCGGTACCAGAGTCTACACGTCAGGAGCACTAACTGCGGGGCAAAAAGGCGAATCCTTGTCAGAAATGGCAAGTATGAAAAAGGCTGGAGCTGTTGCTTTTACCGACGACGGTAAAGGGGTTCAGGATTCTGGCATTATGCGTTTGATTATGGAATATGCAGCCAGCATCGAGGCGCCGATTCTTACTCACAGCCAAGTGAATGACCTGGTTTTAGAGGGCCAGGTGAATGAAGGTGTGGTCTCGACTCGGTTGGGCATGGCTGGCTGGCCTGCCGCTGGAGAAGAGATAATGATTGCCCGTGACATCATGTTAGCCGAGCTGACTGGTGCTGCCCTGCATATCCAGCATGTTTCAACCGCTGGTGGACTGCAGCTGATAAAAGCTGCGAAAGCAAAGGGACTACCTGTGACCTGCGAAGTCACTCCGCACCACTTGTTCTTAGATGAAGAAGCAATCGATATCAGATACGACACCAATCTGAAGGTAAATCCACCACTCAGAACCAAAGCCGATTGCGATGCCCTGCTGCAAGGCTTACTTGACGGGGACATTGACTGCCTGGTGACAGACCATGCTCCACATGCCGACCATGAGAAGTCACTTGAGTTCGAGCTGGCTCCGTTCGGTATGACCGGCCTTGAAACAGCGCTAAGCCTGATGATTACCAGGCTGATCGCAACAGAAACCATTTCGTGGGCGCAGCTGGTCGAAGTGATGGGACACACGCCTCGCAGGATCCTGGGTATCATGCCGGTATCTCTTGCTGTCGGTAGCCAGGCAGACCTGACGATAATCGACCCACAACACGAATGGCAGGTTAACGCTGACAAGTTTGCCTCGCGCTCAAAGAACAGTCCATTTATCAACTGGCAGCTAACAGGCAAAGCTACTGACGTGCTTGTGGGTGGAGCGTTTACTTTAAAAGACGGAGAAATCGTATGACAGACTTGGAAGTAAAAGCGAGCCAATCCGAAGAAATAGACGAGGTTGTCTCCAAAATGGCGATTCTAATGCTGGAAGATGGGTCTTGCTTTGTTGGAATCAGTAAGGGCATAGATGGAGAAGCACTCGGCGAAATCTGTTTTAACACCGTTATGATCGGATATCCTGAGGTCATCTCTGATCCTTCCAATGCCGGGCAGGTTGTCGTTATTACTTATCCACAGGTAGGAAATTATGGAGTAGCGTTGGCTGACGTAGAGAGCGAGCAAATAGCGCTGAGAGCTTTGGTGGCTCGTGAAATCTGCGAGACTCCATCTAACTACAGGTCGGATATGAGCCTGCCGGAATGGCTGGTTGAGCAGGGTGTTGTTGCCATAGACGGCATAGACACGCGTGAGTTGACTCAGCTGATTCGCGATCGAGGTTCGCTGCGTGCGATTGTTTCTACCATTGATTCTGATCCAGAGTCGTTGTTGGCAAAGGTTCTGGCGGCTCCGAGTATCGATCGGGAGAACCTGGTTGCATCCGTCAGCACAAAGCAGCCGTACCTGTTCTCGATGAATGAGGAGCATCGTAGTTGGTATCAGACTATTGCTGAGCCGCGCTATAAAGTGATCGTTATTGACCTGGGGGTGACTCGCTCGATCTTGAACAGTCTGAGCAGACTTGGTGCGGCAGTGATTGTGCTGCCTTGGGATGCCAGCGCCGAAGAGATATTGGCATATCAGCCAGATGGAGTTGTATTCTCATCGGGGCCAGGCGATCCACGGGTGCTAACCAGTACCATCACAACATGTTCTGACCTGCTGGGCAAGACCGCCTTGCTGGGCATCGGACTCGGCCATCAGGTCATGGCACTGGCTGTTGGAGGCGGCATAATCAAGATGAAAGCCGGTCATCGCGGTGTAAACTACCCAGTCAAAGACATAGCTGCAGACAGAGTGAATATCACCGAACAGAATCATGGATTCACTGTTGACTTCAAATCGCTTGGCTTGCTTGAACGTCCCAGGAAGCGTGTGCAAACAGTTGCAAATGACAGCTGCGGGCGTATTCAGCTGACTGAGACTAACTTAAACGATGGAACGGTTGAAGCGTTACTCTATCTGGATATTCCAGCAGTCAGTGTGCAATACCAACCGCAGATCAGTATTGCTGATAACACGACAAACGCCTTCAATCGCTTTGCCACGATGATGAAGAAGGGCGAGCCAGAGGATGCACCAGCAGCGATTCTAACTGGCGACACAAAAGATAGCGAGAGCGAAAATGCCTAAGCGAACTGACATCAAAAAGATAATGCTGATAGGCTCCGGTCCAATCGTGATCGGTCAAGCCTGTGAGTTCGATTACTCTGGCACTCAGGCTCTAAAAGTCCTGGCTGAGGAGGGCTATGAGGTTGTCTTAGTCAATAGTAACCCTGCAACTATCATGACCGATCCGCAAATGGCGACCCGAACCTATATTGAGCCGCTGACGGTTGGCTCCCTGACCAGGATCATTGAGATCGAGCGCCCCGATGCACTGCTGGCCACCATGGGTGGGCAAACCAGCCTGAATATGGCTGTCGAGCTGGCAAACGCAGGCGTATTAGAAAAGTACGGCATCGAGCTGATCGGCTGTGATCTACACGCCATTGAAACGGGAGAAGATCGCCGCCTGTTCGCTGAAGCCATTGCTGAGATCGGTCTGGAGTGCGCTCGCAGTGGATATGCCTATTCGATTGCCGATGCTGAGAGTCTGGCAGTTGAGCTTGGCTTTCCGGTTGTGCTTCGGCCCTCCTACACCTTGGGCGGAGCCGGATCAGGCATCGCTTCCAATATGGATGAACTACGCGAGATTGTCAGTCAGGGCTTAACCCTCTCACGTGCCGGCGAGGTTTTGGTTGAAGAGAATGTCATCGGCTGGAAAGAGATCGAGATCGAGGCTATGCGTGACCGTAAGGGCAACAGCATCATCATCTGCTCGATTGAGAATGTCGATGCAATGGGCGTACATACCGGTGACAGCATCACGGTTGCTCCGGCAATGACATTGACCAAGCTTGAGTACCAACGCATCACAGCCGCTTCACATGCCATCATGAAAAAGATTGGAGTAAATGGCTCTGGGTCGAACATCCAGTTTGCCATAAACCCAGAAAACGGTCGGATGATTGTCATTGAGATGAACCCCCGAGTATCTCGCTCCAGTGCACTGGCTTCTAAGGCAACCGGTTTTCCGATTGCCAAGATTGCCACCAAGCTGGCAGTCGGGTACTCGCTCGACGAGATAAAAAACGACATCACCGGTGCAACCTTCGCTTGCTTTGAACCGACAATCGACTATGTTGTGGTTAAATACCCGCGTTTCACATTTGAGAAATTCAAGGGAACCGAGACAGTATTAGGCACCCGAATGAAGGCCGTTGGTGAGGTCATGGCAATAGGCAGAACCTTTGAGGAGGCTTTGGGCAAATCTATCCGATCACTTGAAACCGGACGAGCCGGACTGGGAGCAGACGGCAAGGATGAGTTTGAAGAAGAGAGCTTCTGGCAGTGGGTATCTTTACCAACTGAGAACCGGCTGTTCTATGTTGCTGAAGCGCTTCGCCGTGGATTCTCCGTTGAAAGCATCTACCAGGCATCGGGTATCGACCCCTGGTTTTTGTATCGAATCGACGATATTGTCAGCATGCAAGAGAGCCTGCGTGACACCAACCTGCACGAACTGGGCCAAAGCAAACTGTTTGCAGCAAAGCGCATGGGCTTATCAGATGCTCAAATCGCCTACCTGACCGGCAATGATGAGTACCAGGTTCGTGCATATCGTCAGGCACAGCGAGTTACTCCGGTATTTAAGCTGGTAGACACCTGTGCAGCAGAGTTTACCAGCAAGACAAACTATTTCTATAAAACATACGAGGTCGGAGCAAGCGAGCTGCGGCTGGGCAACAAACCGCGCGCGATAATACTCGGAGCCGGACCCAACCGGATTGGTCAAGGCATCGAGTTCGACTATTGTTGCGTTCATGCCGCCTATGCTCTGACTGATATCGGCTATGAGACAATCATGATCAACTGCAATCCCGAGACGGTCAGCACCGACTACGACACCTCAGACAGTCTGTTCTTTGAGCCACTGACCTACGAGGATGTCATGGACGTTATCGAAGTTGTAAACCCCGAGGGGGTGTTGGTAACTCTGGGCGGTCAGACCCCACTTAAACTTGCTCAGTCACTGGTTCAGGCTGGTGTACCCATCATGGGAACACAACCTGATGCCATTGATCTGGCAGAAGACCGCGAGCGTTTTGCTGCCATGATGGACGAGATGAATATCGACTATCCACCGTCGGCTACCGCTGCCAGCGTAGAAGAGGCCTACGCAGTGGCGCAACGCCTGGGCTTTCCCTTGCTGGTCAGACCAAGTTATGTCTTAGGTGGGCGCGGTATGGTAATAGCCTATAACCAGCAGTACCTGAGCAACTACATCACAGAGGCTGCCCGAGTGACTCCGGATCATCCGGTCTATCTTGATCACTTTCTTGAAAGCGCGATCGAGGTCGATGTCGATGCGCTATGTGACGGCCATCGGGTCTACATCGGCGGCATTCTGGAGCATATCGAAGAAGCCGGCATTCACTCCGGTGACTCAAGCTGCTGTCTGCCACCGTTCTCGCTGTCTGATGCGATTCTAGAGAATATTGCAGACATCACTCGCCGCCTGACATTGGCGGTTGGGGTACGCGGCTTGGTAAACGTGCAGTTCGCCATCAAAGACACACAGGTCTTCGTACTTGAGGTAAACCCCCGAGCATCAAGAACCGTACCATTCACAGCCAAAGCCAGCGGAGTCCCTCTGGCAAAGTGCGCTGCCATGATTATGGCTGGAGCAACCCTTGACCAACTGGGTCTGCCAATCGAGACGCGCATCCCTGAGTTCTACAATGTCAAAGAAGCCGTCATGCCTTTCGGTCGTTTTCCTGGAGCTGATATAATTCTCGGTCCTGAGATGAAGTCAACCGGAGAAGTTATGGGTATCGGCCAGAATTACCCGATCGCCTACGCAAAGGCGGCCTTATCAATAGATTACTCATTGCCGATGTCAGGTGTGGTATTCATCACGGTCAATGATAAGGACAAGCGCGCGGTACTTGCTCTGGCGAACAATCTTGTGCACCTTGGTTTTTCCATCATCTCAACAGAGGGAACAGCAAACACTTTGAAAGCTGCAGGCATTCCGGTAACTCCTGTCAGGAAGATACAGGAAGAGTCGCCGAACATTGCTGATGAGATTGCCGCCGGACGAGTGCAGATGATGATCAACACCCCACTTGGTCAGGAAACCAGAGGCGACGGTTTCAGGCTCAGAACCCATGCAGTCAGGCACGGCTTGTGCTACGCCACCACCCTGGCAGGCGCCAACGCCATGGTACGAGCCATCGAGGTCGCGCAACGCGACGCGCGTGGCTCCGGCGAGCTGATGCCGATTGCCCTGCAAGACCTTGATCAGTGGGAAGGGCTTGAGCGCCTGAACAAAGTGGAGCAATACGATCAGCAGAGCCTACCACTATGAGCGACGAAGGTACCAAGGGAGAAGAGTAATCTATGATAAATGCGAATGCAAAAGTAGTTTCAAATATCAATCTGACCGGAAACCTCTGGCAGATTGTCCTGGCGATTGATGAGTTACCAGAACTCGTGATACCTGGACAATACGTTCACCTGCGGTTGGAGCAGAAAGCCGAGCATATGCTAAGGCGACCGTTTTCTGTGCATCGGGTAGCTGTGACTTCAGAAGAGCTCACCAGTCTGACTTTGACATATCAGGTTTTCGGAGAGTTTACTCAGCACATGACCGGGCTGGTCGAAGGCGATAGCGTTGACCTGCTGGGTCCCTTGGGTCAAGGTTGGCGATTGCCAGTGCGTGCCAAGGCAGCTTTGATTGTTGGCGGGGGAGTCGGATGGGCTGCGCTGGCAATGGCAGCTGGCAGCCTACCAGCCTTCAGTGTGCCAACCTACCTTTTGGTCGGAGCACGTAACGCTGACTACCTGCAGGCACTTTCTGTTGGCATAAACGATCGTCCTTATCCACTTGATTCCTATGGTTCTGCAGCAGAACTGGGAGCTTCATTTATTCATCTGGCTACTGATGACGGCTCTTTGGGACATCATGGTATGAACACTGAGCTACTGGAGGAGTTATGCGACAACGTTGAGTTTGACTACATTGCAGCCTGCGGTCCGGAGCCGATGCTGGTAAAGGTTGCAGCGCTGGCGCTGGAGCGCGGTATCAGCTGCGAGGTCAGTTTAGAACGACGGATGGCTTGTGGCATGGGTTCTTGTTTGAGTTGCACCGTTCAGACCAGGAGTGGCAGCAGGAAGGTCTGCTCGGATGGACCGGTTTTTGGTGCAGGAGAGATAATATGGTAGATATTCGATCAACAGAGCAGGATGGCTTGGCGGTGGGGATGGACGGTTTGGCTGCATGTGAAGATGCTGGTTGCAGGCAGGTCGACCTTGCGGTTACTCTGGCTGGCTTGCAGTTTAAGAATCCGCTGACTACTGCATCTGGTACTTTTGCACCTGGCCAAAAATATGCTGAGCTTTGGACTGAGCAGGGTGTGGCAAAATCTGGCGCTGCCTTTGCCAGTCTCGGCGCAGTGACAACAAAGGGAGTCTCTCCGGTTGCCTGGCCTGGAAATACTGGCATCAGAATAGATGAGTCAGCCAGTGGTATGCTGAACTCGATTGGGCTGGAGAACCCAGGCGTTGAAGCCTTTTGTGCCGATGACCTGCTTTGGTTGGCTGCACAGGGAGCTCCGATTATCGTGAACGTTTGTGGTCATACTGTTGCCGAGTATGTTGCTGTGATTGAGCGACTGGAGCAGGAGCAAACCGTAAGCGCCTATGAGCTGAATATCTCTTGCCCGAATATTGACAACAGCGGTATGGCTTTCGGTATCGACCCAGTTGCTGCAGCGAAGCTTACAAAGGCATGTCGTGCAGTAACAAGTCGTCCTATGATCGTAAAGCTAACCCCGAATGTTACCGATATCACTGAAGTTGCTCGGGCGGTTGAAGCAGCTGGTGCAGATGCTCTATCGCTTATCAATACTCTCGCCGGTATGACAATTGACCTGAATCGGCGCAAGCCGGTGTTCGATCGGGTGGTCGCAGGGCTTTCCGGTCCGGCTATCAAGCCGGTTGCGCTCTGGGCAGTCTATCGGGTTTATCAGGCTGTTCGGATTCCTTTGATCGGGATGGGCGGGGTTCGGAGTGTGACAGATGTTGTTGAGTTCATGTTAGCGGGAGCAACTGTCGTCGGAATCGGCAGCTATAGCTTCACCGACCCTCTGGTGATTCCGCGCATCGCCAGGCAACTGGCTGATTGGTGCGCAGAGAATGGTGTAGAGCAGGTTAGCAGCCTGATCGGTGCGCTGCATGCGGCGTGATGGTGGCAGAGCGCACAACACACGACATGCGGCGTGATGGTGGCAGAGCGCACAACACACGGCATGCGGCGTGATGGTGGCAAACAGGAAAGGCAAGGGTATGGAAGATATTTCAGATAGGTTGAAAAGGGTAGTCGTTGCTTTAGATCTTGACTACGATGAAGCCATGAGAGTAGCCAGACAGCTACAGGGTCATGCCAGTTGGATGAAGGTCGGTATGACTTTGTTCTATGCGGAGGGGCCTGCGATTGTCAGCAAGCTTAAGGATCTTGGCTTCAAGGTGTTCATCGATCTCAAGCTGTTCGATATTCCTCACCAGGTCAGCGGTGCCGCTGCCAGCCTGGCTGCTCTTGGCGCTGATTTAATCACAGTACACGCTATCGGTGGTCAGAGTATGCTTAAAGCAGCAGTAGCAGGAGCCAGCGAAGGTGCTATTTATGCGAACGTAACTGCACCAAAACTGCTTGGCATTACGGTGGTCACATCGATGAGCCAGGACGACCTGGCTGATATCGGTGTTTCCCGTGATCTTGACGAACAGGTAAGCGAACTTGCCGCTCTGGCGATGAAAGCTGGTCTGAATGGAGTAGTTGCGTCGCCCCAAGAGTTGGTCAGACTGCGTGGTGAGCTGGGCAATGAAGCCCTGGTAGTAACTCCTGGCATCAGACCTGCTGGCTCAGACAGCAACGACCAGACCCGCACGGCAACGCCAGCCGAAGCATTCGATGATGGAGCCAGCTACATTGTCATTGGGCGTCCGATTACCGCAGCTGCTGACCCACTGGCGGCTTTCAACGCATTATTCGATTAACAGGTCACAAAAAAACAAGGGAGAAAAAATGTCGACTGTTGAGCTTACAACCGAATACATATTGCCACTCAGCGACGGGGATGTTCTACGGATTCTTAAAGACACACAGGCTGTCCGCACGGGACACTTCAAGCTGACAAGTGGACTGCATTCGGATACCTACATCCAGTGTGCACGAATACTGGAGCACCCTCGTCTGACCGCATTGCTGGCAGCCGAGACAGTCAGTCGTCTACCGGATGATATTCGGGAGCAGATAGACCTGGTGGTGTCCCCTGCTGTCGGTGGCATACTGTTTGGCTTTGCAATAGCCAGTGCGCTGAACACACCGATGATTTTCACTGAGCGGGTTGACGGCGCAATGGCTCTCAGGCGCGCTTTTGAGATACCTGCTGGTAGCAATGTGCTGATTGCTGAGGATGTTGTTACCTCTGGCGGGTCAGTCGAGGAGGTCGCACAGGTAGTAAAGGCTAACAAGGCTAATGTTCTAGCAGTGGTTTCACTGGTAGACAGAGGTGGTGAAAGGCTATTCAGCGAGGCTTTCTATCCTTTGTTGCGCAGAGCTACTCCTTCGTGGGAACCGGATAATTGCGAGCTGTGTAAAAATGATATACCGATTGACTCTCCTGGTAGCAGAATATTGTCATAATACGCTAGACTATTAACACTATGGCATTCAGCCGAGTGTTAATAGCAAATCGGTTGCCAATATGGCATCGGGAAGGTTCTGTTGACATATATCATTCATGAAGCTTTCGCTATGGGTTGGAGCGAAAAAAGAGCCTGGTAGCCAGCCAGGTCTTCTTGGTAGGCTTAAAAACTTCATCATTTAGCAAAAGCAGGGACTGGTCTCGGCAGATATATGTATCTGACACTTGATTATTTGAATGGTAAACCATACAATTTTTGAGTACTTAAACAGCAAAGGAGAAATCATGGCGCTGCCTCAACTGACTGAAGAAGAACGCAAGATAGCCTTGGAGAAAGCCAAAATCGCACGTGCCTTACGTGCAGAGTTACGGGCACAGATCAAGCAGGGTGAGAAAACCATAGCTGACATCTTTGCTACGAAGGATGATCCGGTAATTGACAAGATCAAAGTTATTAATCTGATCGAATCACTCCCAGGTTATGGCAAAGCCAAAGCTGCCAAGCTTTTGGAAGAGTTGGGAATCTCTGAGACACGTCGTGTCAAGGGATTAGGTTCAAAACAGAGAGCAGCCTTGCTTGAGCGTCTGGGGTAAAAGGTGACAAGAGCCAGAAAACTGCTAGTGGTTTCTGGACCATCTGGTTCTGGCAAAGGCACTCTGCTAGCTCGGGTATTACCGGAGCTAAATAACATAGAAGCTACTGTATCGGCTACTACCAGGCAGCCGAGGGTCGGTGAGATAGATGGCAGGGACTACCACTTTCTCACCGATGCAGCGTTTGACGAGATAACGGCACAAGATGGTTTGCTTGAATGGGCTTCTGTCCATGGCAGGCGTTATGGAACGCTTCGCTCAGAAGTTCTACGAATACACGAGTCTGGCTCCGATGCATTACTGGAGATAGACCCACAGGGTGCCCGTCAGGTTAAGCAGAGCTTTCCAGCAGCAGAGATGATATTTATCATGCCACCTTCACTGGAAGTCCTACGTCAACGTTTGATTAACCGCGCAACAGAGAGTGACGAAGAGATAAACAAACGAGTTGCAGCAGCTGAGTCAGAGATTCAGGCTGCTGCTGAGTATGATATTGTGATTCTGAACGATGACTTGGATACAGCTGTCAATCAGTTACTGGCAAAAATGAAAGAGATGACAGACTAAATGGATAATATCGAGCTTAACCAGGAAGACAAAACCAAAACTAAAAAAACACTGATGGAGCCCGCAGTCGATGACCTGCTGAGCAAGGCGGATAACGATCGCTTTTTGCTCTGCGCAGTAGCCTCTGAGCGGGCACGTGATATCAACGATATGATGCGCGGGCAGCGAGACAGAGCTTTGGCATTGCAGTCAGCCTCGCAGATCGCTCAATATGCTGGGCGAAAGCCACTATCGTTGGCGATGGAAGAAATCGCTCGCGGCGAGGTAGGCTATGACCAGCAGAAGTTCGAAGAAGCGATTTCATAGTTCACCTGACTATCTGCTTCCCAGACATGCAGTGTTGGTGCACTGCCACGAAGTCAGCTTGAAAGGGCGCAATCGAGCCCACTTTGAAACATTGCTGCTCAAGAATGTCGCACGTCGTCTGCAACCAGCATTCACATTTTCACCAAGAATAAGACGTTTCTTCGGTCGGCTGTTGGTGTCTATGCCTGACAGCGAGTCTGCTGTGCAAGCAGCAGAAATGATTGCTGATGTCCCAGGTGTTGTCAGGGTGTCTGTGGCATTGCGTCTATCGCAGGATCTTGACCTGATCTACCCAGCTGCGCTCGAGTTGATGCAGTCAGCAGAGCCGTACACAACATTCAAGGTCAGTGCTCGTCGAGCGAACACGGAGTTTCCTATCGACAGCATGGAACTGAACCGTATGGTTGGCGGTTGGTTGCATGATAACCTTGTGGATAAGACCGTAAAGCTCCGATCTCCCGACGTGACCCTACATCTAGAGATGCTAGGTGGATCTGCCTTCCTATATACCCAAACCCTGCAGGGAGTCGGCGGCTTACCGGTTGGTTCAGCCGGTAAGGTAGTATCGCTTCTGTCTGCTGGTATCGATTCTCCTGTTGCCAGCTGGCGTATGCTGAAGCGTGGTGCACAGGTAATCGGACTACACTTCTCTGGACGTCCTGAGACCCCAGATACCTCAGAGCATCTTGTGCAAATGATTGCTGACCGCCTGGAACCATACGGTGGCTTGCATAAGCTGGCGATAGTACCCTTTGGATCCTACCAGCGAAAGATAGCAGAATTGGTTCCAGCTTCATTCAGAGTAATTATCTATAGACGTATGATGTTTTATGTGGCTGAAGCTTTAGCCAAACAGGAAGGCGCAAAGGCGCTGGTAACTGGCGAATCGTTAGGCCAGGTTGCCTCTCAGACACTTGATAATATCAACGCTGTCAATGCTGTTGTCAACCTGCCGGTGCTTCGCCCTCTGATCGGTTCGGACAAATTAGAGATCATCGCACAGGCTGAGCGAATCGGTACCTTTGAGATATCCAGTCAGACCCATGAAGACTGCTGCACCTTATTCACGCCTCGAAACCCCGAGACCCATGCCAGCCTGTCCAAAGTCGAGCGCATCTGGGCAACCCTACCGGTTGAAGAATGGCTTGCAGAAATCATGACTGAAATGGAGTACATAGCGCTGCGACCTGCTGAAGAGAGATCTTATCCCCAGTCTGTTGATACGGCGCAGGAGGTTTTGCTGCCGATAGAGGTCAGTGTCTCCTGATGGTCGTTGAGATTATCAAGGCGATAATCATCGGCATCATCGAGGGTATAACCGAGTGGTTACCCATTTCGTCTACGGGGCATATGATAATCGTGGACGAGTTCATTCAGCTGAATGTATCGCCGCAGTTTTTGGCGATGTTTCTGGTTGTGATCCAGCTCGGTGCGATCATGGCTGTGATCGTTATCTATTTTCCGAGGCTGAATCCGTGGCACAGTAAGAACACGGTTCGTGATCGCAGCGCGGTTTTGACGCTCTGGGTGAAGGTGGTCGTCGCCAGCATACCATCGGCTATTATCGGTGTGTTGCTTGACCAGTGGGCAGAAGAGCACCTTTACAATTCTTGGGTGGTTGCCATCGCGTTGATCATCTATGGAATCGCTTTTATCGTGGTTGAGCGGATGCATGGCGAGATCAAGCAGCCACGGCACATGAAGCGGCAGCGTGTTCGCTCCAGCGATAGTACAGATCTGGATAAGCTCTCGTTGTCGCAGGCGGTTGGTATCGGATTCTTTCAATGTCTGGCAATCGTGCCTGGAACATCGCGTTCAGGAGCCACGATTCTCGGTGGTCGCATTCTAGGTATTTCACGGCAGGCTGCAGCGGAGTTCTCGTTTTTTATGGCGATTCCTGTGATGTTCGGCTGGAGTCTGCTTAAGGTTGTCAGGACTTTGCTGTTCGGAAGTTTGGTTGTCACTGGCAGTGAATGGGTGGTTTTAGCTGTCGGCGTGTCGGTTGCATTCGTTACGTCATTGCTTACCGTTCGTTTTCTGATAGGCTTTGTACAGAAACACAGTTTTAGGTTATTTGGTTACTATCGTATCGCGTTAGGTGTTACAGTGATTGCCTATTTCGCGATTGTGCGTGGTTTGCTGGGATAATAGCTGGTAGATAATACGCTGAGGAAATTTGAAAAAGAACACAGTCATACTGACGGTATCAGGCGTAGCCCTGGTGCTTGGCCTTGTATTGGGAATTCTACCAATAGGAGAAAACCTGAACTTCATCAGCATTGGCTTGACCCTGGTCACTTTATTCGCGTGTTACTACCTGATGGCTCCTGAAGTAGCCGAGGGGGTGAGGGAGCGCCGCGCTAACATCAGTATCCTGCTCTACATTGCTTCTCTTGGTGCCTGCTTGTTGGGTGAGTTCATCGAAGCCGGAGCAGTGATCTTTCTCTACTGCCTGGGTGAGCAGATCGAGCATCTGGCTATCACAAAGAACCGCCAATCGATAGAGCGCCTACTGGATCTGTCTCCACCCTTGGTTCGCTTGATGTTGGACGATGGGTCGACTCAGGATGTTGACCCTGAGGATGTTCCGCTGTTCTCAACCATAGTTGTTCGACCTGGAGAACGATTGGCCTTAGACGCGATTGTCAGTGCTGGTAGTGCTGAAGTTGACGAATCGACAATGACAGGAGAGTCGCTCGCACAGAGTAAGTCAATAGGGGATATGCTGTTTGCTGGTTCGCTCTGCCTGAATGGTCGGCTGGAGTGTTCGACTATCGCTACAGTCAGCAATAGCTCACTTGCACGAATCGTTCGCTATGTTGAAAGCGCTCAGAAACGCAAAAGCCCATATGAGCGATTCATTGATCGCTTCACCAGGTACTATACTCCCGCTGTAATCATACTGTCGGTTTTAGCAGCAATTGTCCCGCCGCTGTTGAACCGATTCACCGAGCTTACGCTTGGTGGGTTTTCTGTCTGGTTCTACCGCGCCCTATCAATGCTGGTTGTCTCATGTCCATGTGCGCTGGCAATAGCTGCGCCGATTGCGATTGTCAGTGGTATCACCTTGGCATCTTCTCGAGGAATTCTGGTCAAAGGCGGTTCCTATATCGAGCAGGCGGCCAAACTCAAAGTACTTGCTCTAGACAAGACCGGTACCCTGACAGAAGGTCAACCGCAGCTGGATCAGATAATAATCATGCCTACTGCAGCCAGGCTTTGGCCAAATAACGCTGAGTCACAGATCCTGGCACTGGCAGCATTGCTGGAGAAGGACTCCAATCATCCTCTTGCCAGGGCGATCCAGATAGCTGCCGCACAGCAACCTGTCGCGAAACTGGCAATTGAGAACTGGACAGAACTAGCCGGACAAGGAGTAAGCGCCACCGTTGCTGGCAGACCTGCACTTATCGGTTCGCGCGCTTTCGTATCTTCTAGAGCTCAGCCCAGTCGAGTAGCAAATCGCACCGTTGAACAGGTCAGCGGGCAAGGGGTTACTACCTTGTTCCTGGCTTATGACGATCAGATACTCGCTGTATTTGCACTGCGTGATACCGTACGAGCCAGCAGCGTTGACCTGCTTGATCGGCTCGACGCTGCCCTGAGCCATCAGGTCAAGACAGTAATGCTGACCGGTGACGATGTCACGGTTGCTGAACAGATTGCTTCAGAGATAGGTATCGAAGAGGTATATGCCAACCTGATGCCAGAAGAGAAGCAGCAATACATAGAAGACTTTGGTAAGAAGCACGGCATCATCGCCTATGTTGGTGACGGGATCAATGACGCGCCAGCTCTTGCTGCCGCTGACATCGGCATAGCTATGGGCGCAGCTGGTAGCGATATAGCACTTGATGTATCAGATATCGCACTTATGACTGACAACATATCAATACTGCCCTGGTTTTTTGCTCTGGCTAAAAGGGTTATGCGAACAGTCAAGACAAGTGTCATCCTGACAGTTCTGGTCAAGGTTTGCGTTCTTATCCTTGCCGCATTCGGACTTGTGGATATGTGGGTAGCAATAGCTGCTGATGTCGGGATGCTGATTCTGGTTCTTTTGTACGGTATGCGAATCGGTATTACTTAAAAAAGCTGTGGCTGCAAGCGATAGCAACAGCTGAGTGAGGGTTATATAAGCTCCAAGTCAAGCAAGAATCGTTTGCGTTCAAGCCCACCACCATAGCCTGTCAAGCTGCCATTGCGTCCTATTACCCTGTGACAGGGAACTATCAGAGATATCGGGTTTCTGCCTACTGCTTGACCGATTGCCTGAGCAGCTGGGGTCACTTCTCGCTTCTCCTGATGCTGCAACTGCTGCGCCAGCTCCAGGTATGTAGTTGTTTGACCATAGCCGATCGAACAAAGCAGGAGCCAAACCTTGATTTGAAATTCTGTTCCTGTAAAGGCCAGTGGAAGTTCGACAGGCGGATTCTCGCAAGCAAAATAGCTATCAAGCCAGGATGTAGCTCGCATGAGCAGCAAATTATCCGGTTGTTCACCCCAATCGCTCATCTGCTGTTCAGTTGGCAGGTGCCGCTGCTCAGATGCAAACCAGAGACCGGTAATCGAATCGTCATTACATGTAACGATTACATCTCCCAGTGGAGTTTCGTGGAAGGTGAAGAATACGTTTTTCATGGGTATATTGTAAGGCAGTCCTGAGTTACAATTTGCCCAGTCTTTTTGTATGGTGGTGAATTTTTTTCTACAGAAATACGTATTTGGCAAAAGGAGAGAGGCGTGAGCACACTAACCCATAAACTTCTATCTGATCACCTCTTGGAAGGAACCTTACAGGTTGACCAGCGAGTGCTTATTCGCATTGACCAGACCCTGACTCAGGATAGTACAGGTACCATGGTCTACCTGCAGCTGGAAGCGATGAATATCGACCAGGTTGCGACAGAGCTGTCAGTTGCCTACATCGACCATAACACGCTTCAAACCGGATTCGTCAACGCCGACGACCATGCTTTTATCCAGAGTGTAGCCGCACGTCATGGCATCGTCTTCTCAAAAGCCGGCGGCGGCATTTGTCACCAGCTGCATCTTGAGAACTACGGTGTACCAGGCAAGACACTGCTTGGCAGCGACTCGCATACTCCAACCGGTGGAGGGCTAGGCATGCTGGCTATCGGCGCCGGCGGACTTGACGTGGCAATAGCCATGGCTGAAGGTAGCTATTGGCTTACTGTACCCAAAGTGTTGGGAGTCAAGCTGACAGGTCAGCTGCGTCCGTGGGTATCTGCCAAAGATGTCATCTTGGAGCTTTTGCGACTGAAGACTGTATCCGGTGGGGTTGGCTTTGTCGTCGAGTTCTTTGGCGAAGGCGTTTCGACTCTGTCGGTTACCGAGCGCGCTACAATAACTAACATGGGCGCTGAGCTTGGTGCTACCAGCTCTATCTTCCCGTCTGACCAGAACACACTTCAATACCTGACCGAGCAGGGTAGACCAGAGATTTGGGTAGAGCTCAGTGCTGATGCAGATGCTGAATATGACGAAGTCATTGAAATCGACCTGTCAGTGTTAGAGCCACTTGCAGCTGCTCCTCATAGCCCAGACAATATAGTCACTATCAGCACCATGCAGCCTGTAAAGGTAGATCAGGTTGCCATCGGTAGCTGCACAAACAGTTCATATGCCGATCTGATGAAGGTCGCCGCAATCCTCAAAGGTCGTAAGGTGCACCCGACTGTCTCTTTAGTAATCGCACCAGGTTCTGCCGCCATCCTGGCTGAGCTTGCCACCAACGGTGCGCTCAGCGACATCATCGCTGCGGGTGCGCGTATTATCGAATGCGCCTGCGGTCCCTGCATTGGTATGGGACAAAGTCCAAGTAGTGGAGCGGTCAGCGTCAGAACCTTCAACCGCAACTTCAAAGGCCGTAGCGGAACAG
>Ga0123356_10003126_pt1 | contig 17457 bp, 11 predicted proteins | sample TergutEmb28metaG_2_FD_92546 | JGI IMG/M metagenome (GOLD analysis project Ga0123356, IMG submission 92546) | Embiratermes neotenicus P3 segment gut microbial communities from Petit-Saut dam, French Guiana - Emb289 P3 | ecosystem: Host-associated > Arthropoda: Insects > Digestive system > Gut ...
CACCGCGACAATTACGATAGAAAGCGAAGAAGGAATAAAGATTGAATTTGAAATTACGTTTACAGTAAATCCCAAGCCTGCCGTAAACATAGACGAAACACCCCAAGTCTTTACATATAACGGAAGCGCTAAAAGTTTTGTAATTACTGGAACACCTGATACCAGCTTTGATATTACATACAACCAAGGCGGAGGCAATGTTATACCTATAAATGCAGGCAGTTACAATGTGGTTATAACCCGCACGAAAGATAGTGAATATGCGGCATTTTCAAAAACGATAATAAATGGGCTGGTAATTGACAAAATAAACTCGACAGTGAACTGGCCTATAAATATAAGGACAGCTTCTTGGCAGCAGATGCTCGGTGATGTAAAGTTGCCGAATAATGGCAGCGGAACACCCGGTGTATTTGCATGGGTAAACCCGGCAACTGCAATAGTTACAGAGGCATCTTACCTGATACGATTTACACCTAACGATACAGTTAATTACAATACAGCTGAAGAAGCTGTCACTGTTATCTATAACTATGATATAAAAAGCATATCCGGCATAGAAATGGTATGGATACCTGCCGGAAGTTTTTCGATGGGGCAGTCCGATATTGTAATTGCAACGCCGGTTAGAGAGGTAACTCTTACTAAAGGTTTTTATATGGGGATATATCCTGTAACGCAGGCGCAGTATGAGGCTGTAATGCTTATAAATCCCAGTAATTTTAAAACTCCTGTTTCGCCGGAAACAAGTACAGCCAACCGTCCCGTAGAGCAGGTAACATGGTTTGATGCAATAGTTTTTTGCAACAGGTTGAGCGAGTTGGAAGGCTTGGAGCCTGTATATACGCTGACAAATGTAACAGTAAATATATTCGACGGAATAACATATATTAGAAGCGCAACAGTCGCAGTAGATTGGGAAAAAAACGGTTACAGATTACCTACAGAAGCGCAGTGGGAATATGCCTGTCGTGCAGGAACAACAACAGCGTATAACACAGGGGATAGTATCAATACCAGCCAGGCAAATTTCAATTCAAACAGGACAAGTGAAGTTGGAAGTTATGCGCACAATGCATGGGGCTTGTACGATATGTATGGCAATGTGGGGGAGATGTGTTGGGATTGGAGAGAAACATATGATGCGAATGATTTGGAGGATCCGCAAGGAGCGGCTGCTGGGACTGGCCGTGTGGTTCGCGGCGGGAGTTTTTATTCTTCGGCCGCAGGCATGCAGTCGGCAAGCCGTAGCTCCATCAGTCCCAACAACAGCAGTGTTTTGGTCGGCTTCCGCGTTGTCCGCCCCTAGTTTTGCGGAGGCGTCGTGTGGGCGCAGAGCGAAGCGAAAGCCCACTGACGCCGCAGTAACGGAGTACGCGTTGCCAGCAGTAAAAACCCGCAAACAATATTCGTGTAATTCGACGATCGGTAAAAAATTTGTACAATATAGATTTTTCTCTTGACAAATAAACGCCTGTATAGTATATTAAAATCAGGGAGTAAAACTATGTCAACAGTATACACAGAAATTACTTTAATGAACGCTGACGATGAAGCCGTCGTAGCAACAGGAATGGTAAAAGACCACAAAATTCGTCAAACCACCGTTAATGCTCTTGTAGATACCGGCGCATGGACACTGGTTATCAATGAAGCAACGCGGCAATTACTTGGCCTAAGAAAATTTGAAACCAAAACAGGAACACTTGCTAATGGTTCAAAAACAGAATATAGTCTTGCAGGTCCCGTAAAGGTTATGTGGAAAAACCGTAAAACCAATTGCGACGCTATTGTATTACCCGAAGCCGACGAAATATTGTTAGGGGCAATCCCTCTCGAAGCAATGGATCTAATTATTCATCCGCGCGAAGAGATCGTTGTCGGCGCTCACGGCGACGAAGAACTGCATAAAATTAAGTAAATGTCAAACTGCTGCCTTTCTAATTGAAGAAAAGACAAAAATGTGTTATATTTAACAGTATCATGTCCCAAAAAAAACTGCGGTTATTTTTTGCAGTAACTTTCCTCTGTTTTTTAACGCTCGCGTTCTCTTCGTGTACCAATCCGCTTTTTGAACAGGTTTTAGGCTTAAAAACCATAACTTTTAATACAAACGGCGGCAGCCACGTTCCCGAGCAAAAACTGTTTAAGGGAGAAAAAATAACAAGACCAAAAGATCCTGTAATGGCAAGTTACCTGTTTCTTGACTGGTATTTAGATAATGAAATGTTTGAAACCGAATGGGATTTTAATATTGTGCCGGACGGGGATATGATACTGTACGCAAAGTGGAGAAGTATCGGGCTTGAGTTGACTCCGTCTTTTATTGGTTTTGGTTCTCGAAATTATGGCTATGGACCAATTTTTGAAACTGTTAATGTTAAAAATATTTTTGAGCAGACTATAAGTAATTTAACAGTTGTGTTATCCGGCAGTAATGCAGACAGCTTTGGTTTAACTTTAGCTGGATTTATAGAAGAGTTAGAACCGGATGAAATCACCAGTTTCTTAATATATCCCAATATAGACCTTCCCATCGGCTCATACACAGCAATTGTCACAGTTTCTAATGGCGATGATATTTCTGTTAGCGCAAATGTAAGTTTTACCGTAACCGCGTTTCCGATAGACGCCGTCGAACTTGAAATTCATGAGCCAATGACAGGCAGAGCGCCAAGTACAATATTGGACATAAATTATTTAGGGAATTACACAATCGAATCGGTGGCTTGGACACCTATTAATAATCCATTCTTACCCGATATAGTTTACGCTGTCAGCGTAATGCTTAGAGCAGAAGATAATTACACATTTGCTGGATTGCTATTTGACAATGCGACAATAAATGGGTCTCCTGCTGTTGTTTCCAATAACACCGGAGCGACGGTTAGGCTGTCGTACACGTTTGCTAAGACCTTGGCAAAAGAAGTTGATTATTTGTTAGATATTACTCCGCCATTGTTAATACATGGTGATAGGTTTGATGAATCTGGGCAAGAGATAATGATTCGTTATACTGATGGAACGTCGGAATCTGTAAGTGCAGTAAATTTTGCTGAAAGAAATATTACTATAACTGTAGGCGGTGCACCTATACCAGCTGATACAATTATGAGGCGTAATCTTCATAATAACGGAGCGCTTGTAATATCGTATGGCGGTAAAACAGTGGAATGTGGTGACTTAAACATCGCTCAAAAAGCGCTGCTAATCACAGGTGTTACGCATACGAGACCATACAGTGGTCAATTTCTCGTTACAGAAGATAATGTTGTTGTGAATTTTACCGGTAAAATAGATGATAATGAAGAAGTATCAATTCAAATTACTGGAGCTAATTACACAAATCAGAATGCAGGCACTGATAAAACCATGAACATTTCCGGAGCATCCTTGGTTGGTGAACACTCAGGTAATTATTTCTTATCTTCGTTTACTAATCCTTTGCCTGTAACAGGCGGTATCACAAAAGCGCCTGGCGCTAGTATAAACGCTACAGAAATAAATATTAATGAATTTTCATCTACTGGTACATCAATAGTACTTAATTTCTTTCTATTACAATTTCAAGAGATCGAGTACGCCATTAGTTCATCAAATAATGCGACAAATTTGACATGGCAGCCAAGTTCTACATTCAGTGGTCTTTCAACAGGAATAACTTATTATGTATATGCACGTTCAAAGGAAGATAATAATTATTCTGCAGGTAATCCAAGCGTCAGTACAGCAATTCATTCAATAACTTTCAATGCAAACGGCGGAACACCAGAACCTGCTCATCAATTCGTTCATATCAATCATAATTTATTTGAACCACTTACCGATCCAGAAAGAGACGGTTATGATTTCGATGGCTGGTATACCGATACAGCGCTTGCAAATAAGTGGAACTTTAACAACCAAGTTACAGGCAACATGACACTGTACGCAAAATGGTTAGGTGATCCGAGCTTTACAATTACATTGGAACAAATTACAGATCTGGCGCCGAATATAACAGGACCAACGGTCAGCCTTTCGGATGAATTTAATTGGCCTCTTATTGCGCCGGACGCTTATTCATACTCATGGCGAATAAGAGGAGAAGAAGTATCAAATTTACCCCAGATAAATATCTCTAATGTTTTTCTTAGTGAAAACAATATTGACGGTATAGGGGTTCAGTCCATTACTTTGGAAATTCGATTAACAGAAAACGGTCCTCTGTATAGTAAGGTAATTTTGATTACTGTTGAAGAGTAAGGAGAAAAGTTTGAAAGGAGCCGGTATGAAAAAACAAATATTAATTACTCTAACATGCTGTATCCTCATGCTCTTCTCCGGCTGTCCGGATTTTTTCTCGCCGGATTATAATCTGGAATATAATAAAAACAATCCGCCGGCACAACAGGCTCCGCAAGGAACAGGATTTTTTTCGCTGACTGTAGATATTTCTAATGAAGCGCGGACAATTTTACCGGTAATTCCGGCTCTTAGTTCTTTTCAAAAAGTTGATTTAATATTTTCTCCAACAGAAGGCGGAAGTAATATACCGGTTCCACGTAATGGTGATACAGCTGGTCAGCCTGTCAATCTGCCTGAAGGAACTTACAATCTGCTTGTTAATGCATATGTTAATTTTTCTGATACGCAGGAAGCGTTTTCGGGAAGGTATGAAAGTTCACCGGGCGTGTCAGGTACAATTATAATAAGCAATGGAGGAACAACAACAGGCAATATCTTACTTAAGCCATCTATCACAACTGGAACCGGAAATTTTTCATGGTCTGTTGGAGGAGCATCTGGTGTTAACGTAACAGGATATAGTATTGGAATTACACCTCTTAGTTCCGGCGGATCAGCAGAACAAACCGCTAATAGCGCAAACGGTACTGTAACTCTAAACTCCGGTTATTACCGAGTAATTTTCACTTTGACAAACAATACGGGTCAAACTGCAGTACGAAGCGAAATTATGCATATCTATCAGGGATTAACAAGCAGCTTCCCTTCTGGACCAGCTGGCACTCATATATTTAACGTTAATGAATTCTTTGGCGCCTTTACTGGCACTGTCAGTATCAACATGAGCAGCACAGACAATGTAATAGGTGATACAATAACTGTTTCAACAACCGATATGGCTAATGGGCAAATACAAATATGGAGAAGAGGCGGAGCTATTTTTACTTTTCCTTCCGACGGAGTTATAACCGAACCGGGTGATTATTCTGTAACTGTAAGACGCGCTGGTTACAACGGCAGCGCCTTTAGCGAAATTACAATTAATGCATTCGCAGGTGATGGAGGTGCCGGAAATCCATATCAAATTAAAAACGCAGTACAGCTTGCATATTTGGCAACAGTAGTTAATGCCGGTAATACAGACTTTAACAATAAACAATACATATTGAATAATGATATTTCACTTGCAGATTACGGTGAAAATTTTAACGAAAGCAAAGGCTGGATACCGATTGGTACAGATAGTAATCGCTTTGCCGGATCTTTTAACGGCAACAATAAAATAATATCAAATCTTTACATAGACAATCCCGATACAGACAATCAAGGTTTATTTGGGTATATCGGTACAGGCGGCACAGTAGAAAAACTTGGGTTAGAGAGTGTAAGCATAAAAGGAAAAAATGATGTTGGCGGCATAGCTGGAGAAAATAATGGAACGATTACAAATTGTTATGTTACCGGTAATGTCGAAGGAAATAATCAAGTTGGTGGTATAGTTGGTACTCAGGGAAGAACACCCTCTTCTAATATCATTTTAGAAAACTGCTTTGCTGAAGTAATAGTTGTTGGTAACGGTACTGTAGGCGGTATTATTGGGGGAATTCTAGGCGGTGTAGTAAAAAATTGTTACGCTATGGGTAATGTAACCGGAGTACAAGATGTTGGCGGTGTTGCAGGACATAATAATGATGGCAGATTAGAAAATTGCTATTCTACGAATGATGTCAGTGGAGTAGAAAATATTGGCGGTGTGATTGGGACGAATCTTAAAGAGATAAGCGGTTGTGTAGCATTGAATAATGCCGTGTTAGCTGCAAACACAGGTGTTGGACGTGTTGTTGGGCGTGTATCAGTATCAGGGATCACGGGAACTATTCTATCCAGTCATGCGCGAAGAGATATGGTTGTGAACGGCGCTCCTGTTACAATAGGAACAGGTTTTGATACTATTCATGGAGCTGATGTAAATGTCGGCGCACCTACAACTTTATCCAACGCCTTTGGTCTCGGTAATTTTGAAGATGATACTATTTGGGCATTTAATCCAAGTAATGTATTTGCAGTCGGCGTCTCATTACCTACACTGGTTGGCTTCCCTGCAGACTCGCAAACCCCAACTTTGCCTGAAGTAATCATGTTGCCTTAAGCAAGTTTCAATGGAATGGAATACCCAACTCTTACAGCAGCAATTGCGGCTGCAACAGGCGGCACCGAAAATGATCCCGTAGTGATAACCATATTGAGAGATGTTACCGCACAAGTATATGAAAACAAGTTATATTGCGACAGCCATTTTTTCTCGAATCATTTCACCGATTATATCTGACGGTGTTTTGTGGGTAGATTCAGATGTTACACGAAGCCAAGTCGCAGATACATCATCTAAAATAATGACGTTTCCCTTATGCTTCATGAAAAAGCCGCTTTTACCGTCACCTGTTACCTTAGGCGGATCTTTGGCAAACTTATCGGCTAGAATTTTGGCTTCTTTATCAGTCATTTTTGGCATATTATCCCTCTTGATTCCCTGGAAGTAAATGAATATAACATTTTCTACACCTCATTGCGTGAAATATGTTAATACTTTGTTCATCAATATCATTATATATTATTTCCAGCAATTTGCCACTGTTATCAAACCCCAAAAGCAAGTATTTATTTGCAAATTCATCCAAAATGTCATTATAAACTACATTTTTTATGGCTTGCCGAATAGATGCCTCTGTTATTCCGTGATCAAAAGCGGAGGGGTTAAATTCAATAGCAATATTCATACATTGGAATATAATTCTTTAAAATGCAAACGGCAAGGAGAAAGTTAAAACCAGTAATGAGAAGAGTGGAAATTTGCAAAAGATTTTCTCGCAGAGCTCGAACCAAGGGTTCGATGACACCAGCATATTATCAGCTGCGTTTTTTCAATTGTAAAAATAACAAGAATGCGTTATATTTGACATACCATGCCCTTGAAAAAACTGCGTTTGCTTTTTGCAGTAACTTTTCTCTGTTTTTTAACGCTTGCGTTATTTTCGTGTACAAATCCGCTTTTTGAACAGGTTTTGGGCTTAAAAACTATAACTTTTAATACCAACGGCGGCAGCCATGTCCCCGAGCAGAAACTGTTCAAGGGAGAAAAAATAACAAGACCGAAAGATCCTGTTAAGGTGCATTTGTTATTTAGCGGCTGGTATTTGGATAAAGAGACCCTTCAGCATGAATGGAATTTTAATATTGCACCCGACAGAGATATGATGTTGTATGCAAAGTGGAGCGTCGGCTCAATAGTCGTAGAAGTTTATCCAGCCACAGTTTCGGTGCAGCGCGGCGATACATATCAATTTTCCGCCAATGTTTTTAACAGTTCAAATCAAAATGTTATCTGGTATGTCGGAGGAGCTTTGCATGACGGTACATTTATCAATTCGGAAACAGGAGAGTTGACTGTTTCCCAGGACGAAACCAGCACGCAATTAACAGTTAGAGCAGTTTTTGCAGATGACGAAACAATAAGCGGGATGGCTATTGTAACTATCGTTGCTTCCGGAAGCCTTACCGGTTCGGCAAGTATTACCGGAACACCCATAGTTGGGCAAATAATGACAGCAGACACTTCGGCTTTGGAAGGCACTGGAGAAATTGATTATCAATGGCAGCGCAGCGGCGATAATGTAACGTACAACGATATTTCCGGCGCAGTTTCTTCGACATACGAACTTGCAGAAGAAGACGATGATCATTTTATTCGTGTAAGACTTGGCCGTGCCGGTATTAGCGGAAATGTTTTTAGCGCGGCGGTAAAAGTTGAAGTACAGCAACAGCAGTATACATTAACTTTTGAATTACAAACCGGCATACTTACGCCGATAAATCCGCTTTCTGTAAATGTAATTGGCCTGCGGGACGGCGATACGCCGGTGTATGCGGGCGTTAGCATAAGTACGGCAGGTTTTACCTTCGAAAACGGCGCAATAAAATATGACGGCTCGGGAACATTCACCGGCAACACAGCCAGCGTGCAGTTTGCTGTGTCTAATTCCAAGTACATAGTTGAAAGTCCAACCAGTGTTTCAATACGTGACGGCAAGGATCCCGCGCGCGCAATACCGGTAAATGAAACGAATATCGAAAATTTTAACATTTATGCTGGAACGGTTCCCGGCATTTCACAGCATTATGTGCAAACAGGAGATATTACCTTAAACGGCAATTGGACACCGATTGGAGGAGAAGGAGCGGATGGCTTTTCCGGCACTTATGACGGCGGCGGAAAAGTTATCGCTGGGTTAAAATTCTCCAGCGGCGATAATTTAGGTATGTTCCACTCATTAAGCAGCAACAGTGAAGTACGAAACCTTGGGCTTATTGGTGTTGAAATTTCCGGTACAGGTAATAATATCGGCGGATTGGCTGGAGGTATTGGCGGCGGAGCTAAAGCCGTTGTAATTGAGAATTGTTACGTTATTGGCAGTGTCACTGCAACAGGAAACTATATAGGCGGATTGGTGGGTAACGTTGGTTATGTAACGATTAAAAACAGTTATTTTTCCGGCAGTGTTAACGGTGGTAATCAGACTGGCGGATTGGCAGGAAATATTACCGGAAATCAAACTGGACATTCCACGATCGTGAATAGTTATTTTTCCGGAAGCGTTAACGGTGGTAATCAGACCGGAGGATTAGTGGGGAATGCTTCCGGTATAGTAAAAATTGAAAATAGTTATGTTATTGGTGATATAAAAGGTACCGGTTCTATGGCAGGCGGCGTTGTTGGGCAGATGGCTTTTAATACTTCTTCTTATGTTAAAAACTGTTATGCCGCAGGTAATGTAATAGGCACTTTAAATGTAGGCGGTATAGTAGGCGGATTTTCCGGCGCGACAACAACAAACACAATAATAGCCGATTGTATTTCGTTTAACCAAAGTGTAAAAGCTACTAATAGCACTGCAAACATAGGCCGGATAGTGGGCAGCACAAACGGAACTCTTTCCAACAACTATGTCTGGAAAAATATGGATGTTCGTACTGGTGTTACTGCCGATGGCAGCGGAGGCAATTATAAAAATATTGTTCATGCGACAGCTCCGGCGCTTGCCGATGGCATTGATGGTTGGGGTATTAGTGCAGACGAAGTAAAATCAAAAGAGACATGGGAAGATTCAGACCCCGATGGTTTAGGTTTCAAATTTGGTACTTCTGCTGATGATCCATGGGTATGGAACAACAATACGAACATGCCTTCCCTTGACGGCGTTGGTTCCGCTCAGACATGGCCCGCATGGCTTGTGGATCCCGACGGCTCTGCAGCTGCGCCATTCCTTGTCACAACTGCTACGCTGCAATACGTCGGCAGGGGGACAAATAATTCAAACGCCTCATACTATAGCTGGATGGATGAAGCGCATTACAGACTGGTAGAAAATATCAATCTTGAAGGCGCTCAATGGACACCGATACCCGCTTTTGATGGTACATTTGATGGTAATGGTCATACAATTAGTAATTTTACTATTAATAGTAATAATAGTAATGTAGGATTTTTTACTTCGGTTATTGTTTCCGGAGGTAATATTGGCACAGTAAAAAATTTAGGACTCAAAGGTATTAGCATAACGGGTAATGTTTCCAGTGTTGGTGGTATAGCAGGGAGAAATACTGGAATAATTGAAAATTGTTTTGTTGAGGGTAATATAAGCGGCAATAAAGATGTTGGTGGAATAGTGGGTGCAAACACTGGAACTGTGCGGAATTGCTATGTTATTGGTACTGTTTCTGGCACGGTAGATAATGCTTTAAATATTGGTGTTGGCGGGATTGCCGGTGACACCTTTGCGGGTACGGTTCAAAATTGTGTTGCATTACTTGAAAGTATAGAAAGTCGCAGTACAGCTGACCAATATTTAGGGCGCATTGCCGGATATGGTTCCACTGGCGGCAGTAACTATGCATGGAGTGGTATGATTGTAAAAAATTCTAATAATGAATTAACGATAACTGGTACCGCTGCAACTAGTATACATGGCGCAGATATTACATCTTCGACAATTACTGCCGCGCAAGCTTGTTTAGCCGTGTTTGGTGATAAAGCGCCGGATTTAACAGATTATTTAGACTAGAAATCAAACCCAAACCGTCAAAATTCCTCAAAAACCTACTATATTAAGTGTCAAAATGCTACGATAATGTAAGTATGAGTCCAAAATACAGAAGGCGCGCGATCGATAAGATACCTTATCCGATAGGCGTCAAGTTAATAACGATTATCTCGATTATTCTGATTATTTCGCTGGGTTCCATAACAGCGCTGGTTTCGTGGCTGGTTTCTGCGGATTTACGGGTTACAGCCGAAGAAAATAACTTCGAAATGAACCGCCGCTCGGCAAAAGAGGCCGAAGATCTGCTGTCAAACATGCGCTCAAATTCCAGAATATTGATACAAACCATTACAGCTTTGGGCACACAGACCTCCAGCGTAAAAGAATCAATTGATTTCTTTTTTGTAGAAAACCCGCAAATTGCGGCAATTTTCTTCATTGCTCCCGGCAAACAGGAGCAATTTCTTGTTAACGAGCCTTTTTTTACCTCACGGCAAATAGACGAAGAACTGGTAGTTTCGTACTTTTACAGCCAAAGACCCGCGATGGGACGCGCGGTTAACGGTGAAACAGTTCTTTTAAACGTAGCGCCCCATTTTTCCAGATCCATGCTGGCCATGTTTTTTCCCTGGCAAAACGGCGGGGTAGGAGGCGTTCTTTTTTCGTCGGAAAGCTTAAATAACAACTTTGGTTTTGGGCTAAACAAGTCCTACATGGTTAATATTGACGGCGATGTCGTTTCTCATGCTGATTTTTCCATCGTTAAAGAAGGCGTAAATATTTCGCATCTGGAATATATTCGCGCTATTTTTCTTAGCCCTCAGCGCAACAGACAGATGCTCCTGGAATCCGATTTTGGCGTAATGAAGACATTTTCTGGTTCGGGAACAGGCGGCTTTTTCCCCGCGATTTCTCCGGAAGTAAGGCAAAATATCCGGGAAAAAACCAGACCGTATGTTGAGCCAGTAATAGATGCGCTTTTTGAGTATGTTATTGAGCCAATAATAGATTCTGCTTTTGATTATGTTATAGAACCCGTGCTGGAGAATATTCTTGAATATGTAATAGAACCGGCTTTTGAATACGTTATTGAGCCTTATATTCTGCCAGTGATAGACAGGTCAAAAGATTTCCTGAGCGATCGCGGCCTGCCAACTATCGAATTAAATAAAAAACAGGAAAAAAAGACGCGTCAATTTGTGGCATATACCAAGTTAAACACTGCCGGCGCGATTGTTATAACCACCATCGAATACGATAAAATATTTGAAGGTATCGCTGCAACTACAAGGCGCAATATTTATCTTACAATTGCGGTTTTATGTATTTCCATTATTTTTATCTGGTTTTTCTCCAAGACGATTTCCGTTCCGCTGCGTTCTCTTGCGCAGGTAGCGCGGCAGATAGAAAGCGGCAAGTTTGAAATTGAATTATATTCCAAAAACCGCGACGAAATTGGCATTCTTACGTCGAGCTTCCAGAAGATGTGTTCTGCTCTGCATATTTTTGGCAGGTTTACAAATAAAGAAATTGCCGTAAAGGCGATGCGCGGAGAAATTAAACCCGGCGGTTTGCCGAAGCACGGTACGGTATTCTTTTCTGATATTCGCGAGTTTACGGCAAAATCGGAAAGTTTTACAAAGTATTTTGGCGCAGAAGCTTCCGACAAAATTGTTTTTTGGTTAAATGCCTACTTTACCCAGATGGTAGACTGTGTAGAAAAAACAAACGGCGTAGTAGATAAATTTATCGGCGACGCGGTTATGGCGCATTGGGGTACTGCTTATTCGGCAGGAAGCCCGCGCAAGGATGCCTTTAATTGTGTTAAAGCAGCTCTTATGATGCGTAAGGCGCTTTATTTTATGAACAGAGAGCGCAAGCCCGGAGACCCTGCCAATCCGTTAATTCGCATTGGGTGCGGCATTAATTCCGGCGTTGTTACCGCAGGTCAGCTTGGCAGTGATATGCGCATGGAATACACAGTAATAGGCGACCCTGTAAACTTGGCTTCGCGTATCGAAGCTCTTACAAAACCGCTTGGCGCGGATATACTTATCTCCGAAGACACATGGAAACTTGTAGGAGATTTATTTGTTACAGAAGAAATGCCTTCGGTAACGGTCAAGGGAAAGGAAAGGCCTGTGCGGATATTTGCTGTTGTCAATTTTGTCGGCGAGCAAAAAGGGCCGCAAAACCTTGGCGAAGTGCGCGAGCTTCTTGGCCTTGAAGCGCCTAACATAGAAAAAGTTGACGTTAATTCCGACGAAAAGAAGTATAAAATAGGCGAAGGTCAAGCGTAGATATGAGCGGCAAGACTGGTGTACGAAAAATATTTGTAAATCGGGGTAAATTTCGATTTATAGATTTTTTTATAATTGTATTATTCCTCTTCATTGCCGCTGTAAGCGTAGAAATGTTCAGACGCGATCTTTTACAAACTTTCAGATTGTTAAATGTTGAGCCTGTCGGAACCGTTGTAGTAAAAAGAAATACAGTACAAAGACGGCTTAACGATCGTGTGTTATGGGACAGGCTTGCAAACGAATCGCCTGTATATGTTTGGGATTTAATTCGCGTAGCCGAGCTTTCAGATGCGACTCTTAACATAAAAGAAAACAGTATAGAGCTGGGAGAAAATACCTTAATACGTATTGTTCCTTCTGCGGACGGCGAAGGCATACAGATAATATTAAGCGAAGGATCATTGTCTATTGTTGCGGGACACGAAGGCGAAACGGTTATTATCGATATAAACGGACAACTGTTTAAGCCGCAGCCTGGAACAGCATTGAGCGCCGCTGTAAAAGAAGACGGGCAGCTTGTTTACAAAGAATTTGACAGCGTTTCCCAATTTTTAAGACAAAGCAATGTGCGCGAGATTAAAGGGCCGCAGCTTATAAGTCCTGCGGCTAACAGCGTTCACCGTTACAATGACGACGGTTCGCCAATTTTAAATTTTCAATGGACAACAGCGGAAGAAGCCGCTTCTTATATATTGGAAGTAAGTTCCAGCCCTGATTTTGTAAATCCGCAGATAAGAAGACAGGCTGTTACCAATTCAATAACCGACACAGGATTAAGTCCCGGCGTTTGGTATTGGCGCGTACTGCCTGTGCTTCCGTCTGTCTTTAACAGTTATACAGATTTTACGACAGCTTCGTTTTTCCGTGTTGAACCGTCAAGACCCGAAGCTTCCGGCGATGAGATAGATATTGTGCGATGGCTTGCAAGCGAAGCGCCTCCGGCGGAATTGCCTCCGGGTGTGCCAAAAGAGCTTGTCCCCGAATGGCTGGTAGTAGAGGAACCTCCTCCTCCGCCGCCTCCGCCCCCGCCTGCACCGCCTCCTCCTCCAGCGCCGCCGCCTCCGTTTCCGGCTCCGCGAAATCTGCGTCCGGCAAGCGGAACAGCCTTTGGGCACCAGCAGTTGGAATCTCAAAGGCAGATTACATTTAACTGGGATGCAGTGCAGGGAGCTAACGCTTATGTTTTTACTTTATATCATCAGACTCCTGCAGGCAGACGGCAAATTGTACGCACAACGGTTAACCGCGGCACAAGTTATACGGTTAGCAATTTAAGATTGCTGGACAGAGGTACTTTTGTCTGGCAGATAGAACCTGTAAATACGGGACGCAATAATGTAGTTCAGCGGCGGGGCAGAATAGCGGAAGGCAGATTTACCATTGACTTCCAGACTCCGCGCCCTGTAGAAATAGAAGACGCAGGAATTCTGTATGGCAATTAGCGGGATGTCTGCAAAAAGGCGCGGATTGTTGTTACTCGCAATAATCCTTTTTGGACTTGCGCCTTTTTTGTCTGCGCAGGAAACTGAAAGTGCGCCGCGCCTGACCCAGCGGTTTTCCTGGAGCGGCGGCGAATATTCGCTTCGTTATGAAGTTGTTTTTGAACGCATGGTAAACGGGGCTTATGTGCATCATCTGCGTGAGTTTACTGTTTCTCAGTTTATAGAAGTTACCCTGTCGCCGGGAAGATACCGTTTTCAGGTAACGCCTTACGATCTTCTGGACAGGCCTGCGCAAAGATCTGAATGGAGATACATCGAAGTTCTTCCTGTGCCGGTTTCGATACCGGTGCCGGAACTGGAACCTATAACAGCGCCGGAAATTGAGCCGGAGTTTGATCCGGAACCGCAGCTTGAGTTTGAACCCGAACCAGAGCCTGAACTGCAGCCGCAGCCCGAACCAGAACCGCAGCCTGAGCCGCAGCCGGAACCTGAGCCAGAACCAGAGCCGGAACCCGAACCCGAACCTGTAAAACAGGAAATTGTATTTGATCCGTTAAACTCGGTGCTGGTAAGCTTTAGTACGCTGTGTTCGCCGTTAGTTCCTCTTTATTGCGACGATTTTAACGATGAGTTTTCTATTATCAGTGTTTCAATGTGCATAGGCGTAGTCTTCCTGCTTCCTTCGGACATATATTTTGGGCCGGAGCTTGAAATAGCTTTTATTCCGGAAAACGAACAGTTAATGCTGACGGTAGGAATAAATCTGCAGGCAGTAAAATGGATGCCCAACGAAAGAGTTGCGTTCGGCTTAAAAGCGGGCGCGTTTTATCCTGTCTTCCAGACAGAATCCATAGAAATAATTCCCAGCATCGGCGGCTTTTTCCGCTGGCGTTTGTTGAACATGGTTTTCCTGGAAGCCGGAATTGATTTCAAGCACAGGTACACGGATGTTCCCGCCGGATACATTCGCCCATGGGTTGGCGCAGGTTATCAATTTTAACGGTTAACTTGTTAATGCGTTTATTACGAATACAGAAATATTGTACATGCCGTGAGCGATAGCTATTCCGTGCAGAGAATTGTATCTTAAAAAAATAAAACCAAGAAATGCCCCTGCAAGTACGGCGTTCGTAAAGCCCCAGGGGCCTTCGTAAATGTGGCAGACCGAAAAAAGGGCCGTAGAAAACAACAGCGCCGATGTGTCGCTCATGTTCATTTCGTGTCTTTTGGACAGCAGATAAAAGCGGAAATAGCTCTCTTCAAGATAGGCGGCAAAAAGGCAGGACAAACACAGGATTGTCCACTCTATGGCGGTGGACGGCGAAAAGATCGTTGTTTGCGCGGGCGTATTGCCAATATATCTGGATAATAACGCGATGGAAATGCCTATAATAAAAAGGCACGGGAATGTAATAAGGCCCGAAATAAGGTCTTTTTTGCCCGGTCTGACAGCCCAGTATTCGAGCTTCCACAGCCTGATCATTATGTACCAGATTAAGGCGAGAGCGGGGATGCAGTACAGTACGATTTTTACGACCTCCGCAGAGGCGGAAAAACCTGTTGACTGCGCATTTGTGCCCGTAAATACGGCTGCGGCTCCCGAAAAAAACAGGACAATATATAAGATAATAGCTTCTAAATATATACCCATAACTATGTTTCTGTATTATAATAAATAATAAGAAATAAAACACGTAGTTTGGAGAAAAAGTTGATTCCTTTTATTATATTGGCGGCTGTAGCTCTCGTTGGTGTCATTTATCTGGCGCGTTTTAATAAGGGGAAGTCCGGGAACTGGATTCAGTTTTTTGCAAAAGGAAAGGAAGCCGGTTTTACCATAAAGGATATGGAGCAGCTCAGGCGTCTTGTAGCAGCCTGCAACATTAAAGACCCTGCGGCTATTTTTAAGTCTCAAAAACAATTCGAAACTATTATACGCTCCATGGTTAATACGGTGCGGCTGTCCGGAGAAAACAGCGACCCTGCAACTCAGCATTTTCTTTCCAAGCTTTTTGACTACTTCAAAAAAATCGAGATGGAAACGGTAGAAAGCAAAAGCCGTATTACAACCACCCGTCAAATTAACGAGGGACAGTATCTGCGAATTCTTGTGGCAGGACAGGGCGTTTATAAATCCGAAGTTGTCAAAAATTTCGGCAATTATATTACAATTGCGCGTCCTGTAAATTCTAAGAATGCCGCTTCCATGCAATGGACGGGCGTTAAAGTATCAATTTATTTCTGGCGCGAAGACGATGCAGGTTATGTTTTTGATTCCGAAGTTATCGACGAAGTTTTTTCCAAGGGTATTTCTTCGCTTAAAGTTGAACATAATGATTCTCTTTTTAGGACGCAAAAACGAAAATCGCTGCGTGTAAAATTCCACAAGCCGGCTTTTCTTTATCTTGTCAACGAAAACGATAATCCGCACAGGCTGGAAAAATCGGCGGGCCTTAGGTGTATGTTAGAAGATATTTCCGACACGGGCTGCGCTTTTAGGGTTTTGGGACAGGCTTCTGTAGGGCTGCGTTTTAAAGTGCAGTTTTCGCTGGATAAAGTTCCTGTATGTATGCCCTCTACAGTCCGTTCAATTGAATATAATCAGGAGACCAACATATCCCTTGTGCGTATGGAGGCGGATCCGCTTCCAATTGCAACGCGCAATCATATTCTTTGCGAAGTTTTTGATATGCTGCCGGAAGAAGATGAAGACGAATTGCCGTTCCGCGTACTGGAAGAAGAAGCAGATGCAATTTCCCAGCAGCAGGAACAACCCGAGGAGGAGAAAAATGAAAAAAAAGATTAGTATAATTTTTATGCTGTTTTTTTTATCATCGCTTCTTTATGCTGAAGCGGAAGAAAGTTTAGATCAAAATATTGCAGAGCGCAGTGTTTTTGTTGACATAAGACAAATTAGAGATCCGGATGTTTTGTGGGGTTATTTTTTACAAAACCCCGATTCGCAGACAGGAGTTGATATTCTTATCTCTCTTGGCACTCTGGGAAAAGGAAACAGGCAAATAATCGATAACCTGAATAATTATTTAATGGGAAGAAATCTGCTGTTCAGATCCGGCTCTGCTGTTGATTATACTGTGGTGTCGGCATGTATTTCCGCAATCATGGAATTGGGAGACAGTTCTTCATATCCCGCTCTTTTTTCTGTTTTGTATGCCGGGTTCCCTGAAGTAATTGCGTCCGAAGCGCACGGCGCGCTGGAAGTTATTCGCGGCAATCTGCTTCAGTTTTTGATGAATGTTATAGAGAATCATCCGCCAGATGAAAAGTTTGCGGCATTCAGAGCCGGCATAAACAGCGTGCGGTTAAATGTATCGGAACGCGGGCGGCTTGCAGAGCGCGCGCTTGAGCAGGCGCTTTCGGCATCAG
>Ga0123356_10003127_pt1 | contig 17453 bp, 12 predicted proteins | sample TergutEmb28metaG_2_FD_92546 | JGI IMG/M metagenome (GOLD analysis project Ga0123356, IMG submission 92546) | Embiratermes neotenicus P3 segment gut microbial communities from Petit-Saut dam, French Guiana - Emb289 P3 | ecosystem: Host-associated > Arthropoda: Insects > Digestive system > Gut ...
AAACACGGCGTATTTGATTGCAGATAATGAATCTGTTACCGTACCTATTCCGACACCCTGGATATAACTGGTGTTATATCTTGCACCGCCGGAATTATAGTCCTTGCCGTTTGCTATGCAGTCGTTTGTGATAACAGATAAAAACGGTACAGGCAGATAATTTGAATATAATGCCTCAATAACATTTGAACCCGCTGTTTTAATGTCAACAAAATGTTCGATCTGCTTAACAAAAGCATTAAATAACTGTTGATACTCCTTAAAATCTTCCGCTATACCGGTTTTAAGACCAAGCTGTTTACCACTGATGGGATCAAAACCGTTATTTAAAGTGATTTCAAGAATCTTTGGTAAGTTAAAATAACCTGTCAGTATATATGCTTCATTACCGAAGGCGCCGGTCTCCACACAACCGCTGGAACCACCCAATCTTGCATCTTCCAGAGACTTACCGGCATATAAAAGCTCTTGAATTATCGCGTCAGTATTATAAAAAGCCGGCTGTCCCCAACCTTTACGGGATATTTCACATGCACGGAGCAAAAACTCCCGGGGGGTTTTATGGCTTATTTGAACATTTGAACTTGGCTGCAGCAAACGCATTTCATCCATACAGTCCAAAATAAGGTAACTGACATCATTAACACCGCTACTGCCGTCTTCCGCAATACCGCCTGTGTTGATATTGGCAAAATCCGTATATGTACTGCTTTCTTTAAGTGTGACCCCTACCTTGGGAGGAGCGGGTTGATTATTAAACTTGACCCACAAACACTCAAGAAGCTCCAGGGCAGTATCGTCATTAAGGATCCCGGCATCACGGTCTTTGTTGAAAAAAGATATAAGATGCTGGTCCAGTCTGCCGGGGCTGTATGCATCCCAGGGATTTATCTCCGTTGTAACCCCAATATGAACAAACCAGTACATTTGCAGGGCCTGCCAGTATGTCTGCGGTTTATAAGCCGGTACAACATCACAATTTTCTGCGATCTGCAGCAGCTCGGCGCGTCGTTTTTCGTTTTTTTCGGATAAGGCAAGATCTCTGGCATAAGCTGCATACCGTTTTCCGAGATTTATAATTGCATCGCAGCAGATACTCATGGCAATCAGCTGTTCGCGTTTTTTCAAAGCATCTGCATCGAACCGGCAGTCAATAGCTGCGATTGTTTCACTTATCTCTTGTTTATATTCCAAAAATCCTTTTTGGTATATGTTCCCTGAGCCAACGGTATGTCCGGGACCCCGCTGTTCCATAAACTCGGTAAAAATCCCTGCGGCATAACATAACTTCCACTCAGGTGACATAGTAGCAAGAAGCCGGTCTCTTATAGCACGTTCTTTCCAAAACGGAATAATGACCTGTTCCTGAGCCTCTAAATCATTGGGTGCAACACGGAAAAAAATGAGATCACGCTCATTCATCACACGTAAGTCATCCATTGTGTGACAGCATATTTCCGGAAAGCTCGGCGCAGACTGCGGAGCAGAGCCTTTTTCGCCGACAATAAGCTCACCGTCTCCGATCCAAAGTGTTTTGTTATCCATTATATGCTTAAAAGTGAGCGCGCGAAGCTCCGGCACCGAAACCCGTCCCTCATGGATTTTATATGCTTCGGTTTCAAGCAGTGCGCGTTCCATACATATCCCGGGTTCTGCATTGATGCTTTCTTCGCGAAGTTTGCGAACTCTTTCGGTCATAATTATCTGCTCTCCGGCTTGTATTTAATGTAATTTACTATATCTCAGGAATAGTATTAAATCAATAGCATTATTATGCACAATGTGATACAATGGCCAAGTTATGAAAATATTTGTTACAGGTGGAGCGGGTTATATAGGCAGTCATACGATCCTTGAGTTGCTTGAGCAGGGATTTGATGTTGCAGCAGCCGACAACTTTATTAACAGCAAGCCGGAAGCGGTTAAGCGTGTTAAAGAGCTGGCAGGGTGTGATTTTCCGTTTTATGAAATAGATATATGCGATAAATCACAGCTCGACAAGATTTTCACAGACCATAACATTGACTGTGTGATTCATTTCGCAGGATTAAAAGCAGTTGGAGAATCCATTGATAAACCTCTTGAATATTATTCAAATAATTTAAATGCGACTCTTGCTTTATGCGATACCATGAAAAACCACAGTGTTAACAAGCTCATTTTTTCATCAAGTGCCACCGTATATAACGCGGATAATTTAATGCCGCTTACTGAAGATTCAAATACGGGTGTCTGCACAAACCCGTACGGCCGAACAAAATTCATGTGCGAGCAAATATTGACCGATGCGGTTATTACAAATAAGAACTTGTCGGTTGCGCTTCTCCGGTATTTTAACCCTATCGGTGCGCATAAGAGCGGCAGAATTGGTGAAGATCCGCAGGGAATACCAAATAATTTAATGCCGTATATCGCACAAACAGCAGTCGGTAAGTTTCCATATCTTAATGTTAACGGAACCGATTATGAAACTCCGGATGGAACTTGTATAAGAGACTACATCCATGTTGTTGATTTAGCGGTCGGGCATGTTGCAGCAATTAATTATCTTAATGATCATAAAGGTTTGGGGGTATTTAACCTGGGTACCGGAAACGGTGTTAGCGTTCTTGAACTGGTATCCGCTTTTGAAAAAGCGACAGGAGTGGAGATAACAAAAAAAACCGCACCGCGTCGGCCGGGAGATATAGCGGTATGTTATGCTTCTACGGAAAAAGCAAAAAAGGAACTGGGTTGGCAAACGGTAAAAACAATCACTGAAGCATGTGAAGACACCTGGTTGTGGCAGAAAAACAATCCAAACGGATATTAATATAACGAGTATCAGGTAATAAAAAGAACGAGAGGCTAAAAGCATGGAAAAAAGCAAAAAGCGGCTTCATTTCGGCGTTTTAATTACCACAGTCGATAACGCATGCCTGTTTACTATTTGGAAAGGGATCGCAGAGTATGCAAGTAAAAACGACATTCATCTGACTGCGTATTTTGGTACTTATCAATCGGATGACAATGATTTCTTTTCACATTTAGGTACCTGCTTTGAGATGATAAAAAACAACGGATCCCTTGACGGAGTGATACTGTTTACGGGTTTTATATCAAAGCATATAAAAGCAGCATATTTTGATAAACATATAGTTGAAATAACAGAAAAAATCCCGGTTGTTTCCATATCTTACCCGCTTCCCGGCATACCATCTGTTCTGGTGGATAACATGACCGGGATTTATGATGCTGTTGAACATATGATAAAAGTCCATAAGAAAAAAGAAATTGCTTTTATTAAAGGACCGGACGGGCATCCGGAGGCGGAAGCCCGGTTTGAAGGATATAAAAAAGCACTGGCGGCAAATGGAATAGCTTTTAATGAAAACTATGTTTTTCCCGGAAACTTCAGCAGAGACAGCGGCCGGGAGGCTGTGATGGAATTGATTGACAGACGCAGGCTTTCCGCCGATGCGATCGTTTCAAGTGATGACGAGAGTGCGATCGGCGTTTTGATGGAACTAAAACAAAGAGGTATTGTTGTTCCTACCGAAATTGCTGTTACAGGATTTGACGACGATAAAATGGCGGCATTTTTCTCACCTTCGTTAGGTACCGTGCGGCAGGGATTGTTTAACATAGGACAGGTCAGCGCTTTAACTCTTCACAAAAAAATCAACGGTGAGCATGTAGATGAAATAACATATGTGACACCGGAGTTTGTACCGCGCCAATCCTGCGGTTGTTTTGAAAAAGACTTCTCAAAAGAGGTATCGGAGCTGGAAGAGGATCCGATCGACGGAGATACACTCAAGTCATATGCGTTGCGGAATATTCTTCCGTTCTTTGGAGAGGATATACCTCAGAAACAGGCGAAAAAATGGGTTGAATCCCTTGTTGCACAAATACAAAAAAAGCCGTTTAGCAACGACAGCTTCCAGCATTTAATGGATGAAATACTCATAGATTTCAGTCATTACTCACAAGATTTTTCGTTATGGTTCGATGTATTGAGAACTCTGTCATCAAGTGCTGAATTCCATGTAGATGAGGTTGAAAATGTACACGTTGTTCTGTCTGCATTGTTCTACGCACCGACACTTGTTTCCGACATACGGATCAAAGAGGAAAGAACCAATGAGTTTCACATAAGTGATGCCAGAGTGCATCTGAGACGACTAACAAGCAGTCTTATAATACTGTTTGATATAGATGCATTGGCAAAGGAACTTTATAAGGAACTGCCTAGGCTGGAAATAAAAACAGTTTTAATTGGTTTATATAGTAACCCGGTAACAAGTGATTCGCCTTATGCAAACAGAACGATCGATACGTTGATAGGATATGACGACAGCCGGAAGTTCAATATGAAACATAACAGCTGGAATCCGATATTACTTTCGGACTGTTCCACTATTGACGGTTTTAATTTTGACAGAGAGCTGCGAACGCTGTTTTTTATACCGCTGTTTTTTAGAGATGAAGAAGTCGGAGTAATGCTGATATCTTATGATCCTCAAATACCGGTCGATACATATGAAACATTAAGGATAAGTCTTTCCACCTCGGTAAAAGGTGCAGCACTTTTATCTAAAATCCAGGAGCTTTCCATAACCGATGAGCTTACAGGTCTATATAACAGAAGAGGGTTTTTCCAGTTTTCATTTTCAAGGCTTCCTAATTTATACAGAGAAACATCAAGGATGCCGTTTGTGATGTTTATGGATATGGACGGTTTGAAAACCATCAATGACACATATGGGCATAATGAAGGTGACATAGCGATTTCCACATTTGCAAAGGTTCTTAAGGAAGCACTGCGTGAAGAGGATATTATCGGTCGCGTCGGAGGAGATGAATTTGTTGTATTCTCGTCTGTAAAATCGATTGAAGACGGAAACCAGGTAGTAAGCCGTATTCGCGAGAAACTTGACGATTACAACAAAAAAAAGCTCCACCCGTACGATGTACAAGGAAGCATAGGCAGTGTAATACTTGAGTTTGCAACAAAAGAATGTTTCGAAGCCGCAATCCTCGATGCAGACAATGTCTTATACAAAGAAAAAATGGAGAAAAAGAAAAAAGGCCTCACCCGGCAGTAAGACAAGGGGCCAGTGTAGGTGTCGCAAAATAGGACAAGGGGCCAGGGTAGGTGTCTTAAGGGTCAGGGGTTTGCCAATTAAAAATCATTGGTGAAACGAGTTAACAGCTCTTGGTGAAATTTCAGTAGGATTAGGCGTTGTTTGAGCCGCAGCGAGTTCGGCTAATCCCTGAAATGAACCTTAGAGCTGTTTCGAGTGGAAACATGATTTATAATTGGCAAACTCCTGACCCTTTTCCCCTTTTATTTCTTCCGTTTTTTCTTGTTATCAACTATATCGCCGCCGGCTTCGGCAAATTGTATCAGCAGATCTTTTTGCTCGCCGTTAAGTGAGGTCGGGACTGTGACATTTACTGTAATGTACTGATCGCCGCGCCCCGAGCCTCTCAGATTTTGTATGCCTTTATTGCGTAATCTGAAGACTGTACCGGTTTGTGTTCCTGCCGGTATTGAGTATTTGACTTTACCGTCAAGTGTCGGAACCTCCAGATCAGCACCAAGTGTTGCCTGAACAAAAGACACGGGAAGGTTTAGCAGTACAGCAGTCCCTTCACGTTGGAAAAATTCATGCTGCTTTATAGTAACGGTTACATAAAGATCGCCTGTTTCACCGCCGTTGATCCCCGCACTGCCTTGATTGCGTACGGAAATCGTCTGTCCGTTATCGATGCCGCCGGGGATATTGACCTTGATAGCACGGTTGCGCCTGACCATTCCGAGTCCTTTACACTTATCACACGGCTGATGTATGATCTTGCCGCGGCCGTTACATTTCGGGCAATCTGCCGTGCTTTGCATAACACCAAACGGTGTGCGCTGTTGTGTTGTGACAACACCTCTACCGCCGCAATCACTGCATTTTTCAGCTGTTGTTCCTTTTTTGCAGCCTGTGCCCGTACACTCGTCGCAGGTTTCGACACGTTGAATATTAACCTCTTTTTCACAACCGAATGCGGCTTCTTCAAATGATATAAGAAGACTTGTACGCACACGTTCGCCTTTTCTGGGTGCGTTTCTGCTGCGGCTTGTACTGCCGCCGCCTCCTCCGAAGATTGAACCGAAAATGTCACTTAAATCGAAGTCCATGCCTCCGAAACCGCCGAAACCACCCCCGAACGGACCTCCGGCACCACCGCCGAAATTCGGATCTACTCCGGCGTGTCCGAATTGGTCATAACGGGCTTTTTTATCGGAGTCGGAAAGAACCTCATAAGCTTCGTTGATCTCCTTAAAACGGGCCTCGGCTCTTGTATTTCCCGGATTGACATCGGGATGAAATTTTTTAGCCTGCTGGCGAAACGCTTTTTTTATCTCCGTTTCGGTCGCGTCTTTATTTAATCCAAGCGACTCATAATAGTCTTTTTTATCGGCCATTTTGTCCTCTTTGTACTGTTATTCGTCGTCTATTACTTCATATTCGGCATCATAAACACCGTCGGGAGGTTCGTTTTGCGTCGCACCGCCGAAGGGATTTCCTGCTCCGCCAAAATCGGGACCGGGAGCTCCTTCACCCGGAGCGGCTTGACTGTACAGCTTTTCACTTGCGGCGTAAAATGCTTTTTCGAGTTCGGCAACTGCATCTTTGATTGTTTGTGTATCGGTACCACTGAGAGCAGTTTTTACTTTTTCTATTGCAGTTTCAATATTTTGCTTATCGTCTGCTTCGAGCTTGTCTCCCATTTCGTCCAATGTTTTTTCGCTCTGGTATACCATTTGGTCGGCATGATTACGGGTGTCGACCTCATCCTTGCGTTTTGCGTCTTCTTCGGCATATTGCTCGGCTTCTTTTACGGCTTTTTCGATATCATCCTTTGAAAGATTTGCTGAGGCTGTTATTGTAATATTTTGCTCTCTGCCGGTACCGAGATCTTTGGCGGATACGTTTACGATACCGTTTGCATCGATATCGAACGTGACTTCGATCTGTGGTATTCCTCTGCGTGCCGGTGCAATACCGTCAAGGTGGAATCTGCCGAGTGATTTATTGTATTGTGCCATTTCACGCTCGCCCTGAAGGACATGGACTTCGACCGAGGTTTGATTATCGGCGGCTGTAGAAAAGACCTGACTTTTTTTAGTCGGGATGGTAGTATTGCGCTCTATCAGTTTTGTACATACACCACCCATTGTTTCGATCCCCAGTGAGAGGGGAGTGACATCAAGCAGAAGGATGCCTTCAACATCACCACCGAGAACGCCGCCTTGTATTGCCGCACCTGCGGCGACACATTCATCCGGATTGATACCGCGGAACGGATCTTTTCCTGTTATATTTTTAACGGCATCCTGCACTGCCGGGATACGTGTTGAACCACCGACAAGCAGGATTTTTGAGAGCTGACCTGCAGAAAGACCGGAATCTTCGATTGCTTGTTTGACCGGCTGCATTGTCTTTTCGACAAGATCAACTGTCAGTTCATTAAATTTCGCTCTTGTTAATGTTATATCCATGTGCTTGGGACCTGTTGCATCTGCTGTGATATACGGCAGATTGATATTTGCTGTCGTCATTCCCGACAGATCGGTTTTTGCTTTTTCAGACGCCTCGCGCAGACGTTGAATCGCGATTTTGTCGGTTGAAAGATCGACGCCGGTATCTTTCTTAAATTCGGCAAGAAGATATTTCATGATACATTCGTCAAAATCGTCTCCTCCGAGGCGGTTGTTGCCGGCTGTGGCAAGAACCTCAATAACACCGTCACCGATTTCAAGAATTGAAACATCGAATGTACCTCCGCCGAGGTCATAAACCATGATTTTTTGATCCTGCTCTTTATCGAGTCCGTAAGCGAGTGCCGCAGCAGTGGGTTCGTTGATGATACGTTTGACATCGAGACCCGCGATTTTACCGGCGTCTTTTGTTGCCTGACGTTGAGAGTCGGTGAAGTACGCAGGTACCGTTATGACGGCTTCAGTGACTTTGGTTCCGAGATATGCTTCCGCGTCACCCTTGAGCTTTTGCAGGATCATTGCGGAAATTTCCTGCGGTGTGTATTGCTTGCCGTCGATTGATATTTTGTAAGCGCTGCCCATTTCACGCTTAATCGACGATATGGTTCGATCGGGATTTGTAATAGCCTGACGCTTTGCGACATGACCAATCATCCTTTCGCCTTCCGCTGAAAATGCAACAACGGACGGTGTAGTGCGGTTGCCCTCGGCATTTGCGATTATGACGGGTTCGCCGCCCTCAATAACAGCTACGCATGAGTTTGTTGTTCCTAAATCAATTCCTATAATTTTTCCCATTGTATTTATCCTCCCAGATGTTAATTCATTTAATTTGTTATTAGTTTGCTACGACCACTGTTGAGAACCGTATGACACGGTCTCCCAGAGTAAACCCCTTTTGGTATTCTTCGGCGATAATATTTTCACCCAAGTCCGGATCAACTATGGTCATGACAGCATTGTGACGGTTGGGGTCAAAAGGTTCACCGGCTGCAGGAATCTCTTTGACTCCCATATTGCCCAGTGTTTCAATCAACTGGGTCATGATCATTTCTACACCTTTGTAGTATGAATCATCTGTGCATTCCATTTTAAGTGCACGTTCCAGGTTGTCATACACCGGCAGCAGTTTGCTTATTGCATCTGTACGGGCATCGGTGTATATCATTTCACGCTCTTTTGTACTGCGTTTACGGTAATTGTCATATTCGGCAGCAAGTCTGAGATATTTATCTTTTTCCGCGGAAAGTTCATTTTGTAAACTAACGACCGGATCGGAATTCTCTTCATTACTGATTGCTTCGGTTTTTTCGCCGGTTGTTTTTTCTTTTTCTGTATTTTTACCGGTGTCGGTGTCTGTTTTTTTGCTTTCTGTTGATTGTTTAGTTTTCGCCAATATTATCATCTCCTAACTTGCCTGCTTTTACGGCTTTATCGAGCTTTAGAAAGTCACCGCTCAATCCGCCCAGAAGCCAGCTCAAGCCTTGTGCCATATATGAAAGGTGAGCGGCTACTTTTGAATAGTCCATTCTTGTAGGTCCGACTACTCCTATCAATCCCTGTATGTCACTTCCGGCATCATATTTGATTGCCATGACGCTTGAGTCGCGCAGTTCATCCGCAAGATTTTCGGGACCTATTGTGATTTTGATTTCACCTGCTGTGTCCGGTGACGGCAGCCGTGCAAGTTCCTTTTCATCGGACAGATACCGGATTATTCTTTGTGCCTTATCTACATCTCTGTATTCGGGGTGGCTTAGGAGGTTAATTGCGCCGGAAACACGGGTTCCTATTGTTTTTGCTTCAATGAGGAGCTCTATCGTAAAACCGGCAACGATTGCGACAATACCTGTCGAATCTCCGACCGCTCTTTCTGTCGATGATATTAAAGCGGGGGTTATTCTCTCGTCGGGTATCCCGGTGAAACTTGCGTTCAGTACGGCTGAGAGCTTTGTGAGCATTGGCGGTTCAATGTTTGTTGTGAGGTGGACAAGTTTATTTTTAACTGTATCGTTACTTAACAGTGCAACAATAATAAAAGTTGAAGAGTCGACATATATGAGGTCAAATCTTGCTATACAAACTATACCTGTTGTTGATGCCATAGCATATGCGGGATATGTTGTAAGTCTTGATGTAAGATTGCCGACCTCGGTAAGCAGATGAGTTTGACCCGAAACATGACTGTCGAGAGTGCTGTCGATCACGTCGGCATCGGCGCTTGAGATGCTTTGGTTTTTCATCAAATCGTTGACGTAAATACGATACCCGTTTGAAGAAGGTCTTCTTCCGGCTGATGTATGCGGCTGCTCAAGCAACCCCAGAGCTTCAAGTTCTGCCATTTCACTGCGGACTGTAGCAGACGAAACCGATGATCCGAAGGCTTCGGCTACTGCCTTGGATCCCACCGGTTCCGCACCCTTTACATACAGCTCTACAACAGTTCGTAAAATCTCTTTCTTTCGCTGACTGAGATTGATGGTGTGAATGATGATCTTACCCTCATTTTAGTAATTGGCACTCTCGCCCGACGAGTGCTAATTTGATTGTAGCACTACCGTCCGGGATTGTCAAGTCCCTACTTATATGTTTAAAATTTGTTCACAGAGCTAAAAGAGTATGTAATAATTTGTAATTATATTGTTGTTGCATAATGTTTGGATGGTTATTAGACTGCATGTGTAAAACAGGCATTTAATTACAGCAAATATTGCCCAAATTACAGTATGTTTTATGTTACCCCGGAAGGCGGTGCAATAATATTAAGAAACCTCTTGTTCCTGTTGTGATGGTACTGGCCGGTATTATTACGGGATTGCTTATAGCAAGTCTGATTTATTCATTTACCGGTTTCTCTTTGTTTGGCGGTCCTCAGAGGAAAACAGTATCGGCAGACAATGCCGCAAATGTCGATATAATAACTTTTGCGTATACAGTCCTTGAATATATCAGGGATGATGATTTTCATGCATTGTCACATATTGTACATCCGGAATACGGTGTTGTTTTTTCCCCTTCCGCGACAATAAATCTGACCACAGACCGACGTTTCAACGCGGAGCAAATAGCTATGATAAACACGGATACCAACGTTTATGTCTGGGGAGTATATAACGGCAGCGGGGTTCCGATAGAACTGACACCGGCAGAGTACTTTGCCGGGTTTATTCCTGCCGCGGAACATATGGAAACATCTGTTATTGGAATAAATCAAATTGTCAGGAGCGGAAACGCGCTTGAGAATATCACCGATGTTTTTCCGAATTCGGAGTTTGTTGATTTTCACAGTCCGGGAGGAGAACCGGCTGAAGAACCTGATTGGAGCAGCCTTCGGCTTGTTTTTGAGGATTATAACGGTTATCTCAGGCTGGTGGCGATTGTTTATAGCAAGCGTACAGTATGATAATGAACAAAACCGGAGGGTTCGACACTAAATGAAAAATACAGAAATAATCAACATCAGACTTTGTGACGAAAATACGTCGGTTATTATATTGGATCAGACCCTTCTGCCAAATGATACAGTGTATATCAAATTAAACAGTGCGGAAGCACTGTTTGAAGCTATATATACGCTTCGTGTCAGGGGAGCTCCGGCTATCGGTATATTTGCGGCTTATGCTCTTTATGTGCTTGCACGCCAGATAAGTTCCACCAATTATGAAGATTTTAAGACAGAGGTATCAAAACTAAGTGCTTATCTTAACTCCTCAAGACCAACAGCAGTAAATCTCGGAGCGCAATTAAACAGAATGGAAAAACTTGTGGGAAGCTGTGCCGGGCAGGATATAAAGCAAACACTTTGTGCCATGAAAGAAGAAGCCGATAAAATATATAATGAAGACGTTGAGATGTGCCGTGCTATTTCTGAACATGGTCTGTCACTTATACAGGATGGTTACGGTATAATGACACAATGCAATGCCGGACCTGTTGCGACATCAAAATACGGTACCGCTCTTGGTCCGATACTTTTGGGACACGAAAGAGGTATAAGACAACATGCTTACATATGTGAAACCAGACCGCTTTTGCAAGGTTCACGGCTGACAGCTTACGAGCTAAAAAAAGCGGGAGTCGACTGTACGCTGATTTGTGACAATATGGCAAGTTTTGTTATGAATGAAGGAAAAGTAAATGCTGTTTTTGCAGGCTGTGACCGCATAGCAAGAAACGGCGATACAGCAAACAAAATTGGTACGAGCGGACTGGCGATACTGGCAAAACATTATGGTATCCCGTTTTATATCTTTGGACCGTCAACAACGATAGATATGGAAAGTGCAACCGGTGCGGATATAGAAATTGAACTCCGCAAGCCCGAGGAAATTAAAGAAATGTTTTTTACAAAACCTATGGCTCCGGCTGATATAAATTGTTATAACCCCGCATTTGATGTAACAAGCAGCAGTTTAATAACAGCGATAATAACCGAAAAAGGAATATTCAAACCAAAAGAAAATAACTCTCCAATTTTTTAGTCACAAAAGTAAGCTTTATGATCGGGACCGGTACATCCCCGTAACAAAAAAGCCGGCTCTTGGGCAAATTGCACCAAAGTATTCAAGTACATTTGTATGTATACACAAAAAGTTGGTTTTATGGAATTTCTACAAAAAGTATGTTGACAATATACCTTTATTATGCTATATTGTACATGCAATCGAGTCTGGTTCGTGTTATCAAACGATTGGTTCATGGCAGACAGGGTCATCAAGACCAAATGGCACAGCCGCGGAGAGAGACCGCCGGTACCCTTAGGGGAGAGAATGGTGTGCGTGTACTGCATCGGAGACCGGTATTGGATGACAGAACGGGTTCGTAAAGAAAGGTGGTAAGACTCTATTGTTCGTTGAGTACCACGAGTAGCCCCGCATTCGCGATGGACGGATGCGGGGTTGTTTGTTTTGTAAGACAGGGGGCCAGTGTAGTTGTCTTAAAATGCGACAACTACACTGGCCCCTTGTCTTATGCCCTCTGCTGCTTTTTTAGTATTACTGTCAAAAGAATAAACAAAGGAACGCTTGCTGCACAGACAGCTATTGTCCACATGGTATGAACTCCCTGCAGCAGGCTTAGCCGCACAAATGCTTCGGGAAGGATATTTATAGTCCCGCTGAAAAGCAAAACTCCTAAAATGAAACCAACAACCATCGTGATGATAAGTGCTATTCGTAGTGTATTAAACGGTCGGCACAAACGGAACAGCATCATAAAACCGACAAATGTAATTGCTATGACCGACATAGTTGACATTTCAACGATCGGGATGTCTAAGTTTCTGTATAATACAAAAATTGCTGTCAAGGCAACAAAGCTGGTAAGCCCGGCCGGCATTGCGTTTTGGAATACATTTATAAGGAACTTTCCGCGGATGATGCTTTTATTTGGTTCCATAGCCAAAATAAATGACGGTGCACCTATGATCAACATATTATATAATGTAAACTGCAGCCCCTCCATGGGAAACAAAGATTGAAACGGTATCGTAATGGTAACGGCAAAAAGGAAGGAAAAGATATTTTTCATGACAAACAATGATGCGGATCGCTGAAGATTATTTATAACACGGCGGCCTTCCATAACAATGCTTTTCATTGCAGAAAAATCGGAATCCAGTAAAACGATATCGGCCACCTGACTTGCAACTTCACTTCCGGATGCCATTGCAATACTGCAGTTGGCATCTTTTAACGCAAGCACGTCGTTGACCCCGTCACCTGTCATGGCTACTGTATTTCCTGCGGCTTTTAACGCTCTGACCAGTCTGCGTTTCTGATCGGGTGTGACACGGCCGAAAACAACATATTCACCAACGGCACGTTTTATATGACGGTCTGTTTTTAGCTCCGCCGCATCTATATATCTGTCGGCTCCCTCGATCCCGGCTTCCTGTGCTATTTGTGACACAGTAATGGGGTTATCACCGGAAATGACTAATATCTTTACACCTTGCTCGGCAAAAAACTTAAATGTTCCCGGCGCTTCGGAGCGTATCCTGTTTGACAGAAGTATCAGTGCAAGCGGCATTATCCTGCCCGGATCCGGCTTGCCGCTTATATCCCTGTCGTATAAAGCAAGCAGCAGGACACGATAACCTTGTGCGGAATATACGTCGATTTTATCTTTATACATCGGGTATTTAGATTGAAGGATCCTTTCCGGAGCTCCCAACAGATAGGACTCATCTTCATGGAACGAAACACAGCTGTATTTTGTAGCGGAGGAAAATGCCATTACTTTTTTTGCACGCCTTTTTGCGGGTGCGTCCATATATGCCTTTATGGCTGTCATGGTTTCATTTTCAGCAGGCATATTTCCGGCGTAATCCGTTAATATTCCGGTAATATCTTCTTCATTAAAGCGGCTTTCATTTAAAAGAACGGTGCCTTTGACTTCCATGTTGCTTTCGGTGATAGTACCGGTTTTATCGACGCATAAAACGTTTACACGAGACAATGTTTCTACGCAGCCCATCTCCTGTACAAGTGTTCTTTTTTTTGCAAGCCTGAGAACACTGACTGTAAGTGTGATAGAAACAAGAAGGTATAGACCGTCGGGGATCATCCCGACAAGAGCTCCGACGGTACTGTCCACGGAGTTTTGTATTGGATACCCCTGCGATTGAATAATAAACATGGTAATACCCAAAGGTACGATTATGATGCCGATTATTTGTACAAGACGCTTAAGAGAAGATACCATACTACCGGAAGAAAGTTTATTACGTGTCTTTTTTGCGGCAAGTGTCAGTTGCGAAACAAAAGAGTCGCGCCCGACTTTGTCAAGCCGCGCTATACATTCACCGGATACTATAAAGCTCCCGGAAAGCAGAAAATCCCCTGCTTTTTTTGTTATTTCGTCAGATTCACCCGTAACCATTGCTTCGTTCACCTGACACTCCCCGTGAAGGACGATTGCATCGGCATATATCTGCTGATCCGGAGAAAAGACAACAATATCGTCGAGAACTGCATTGTCGGTGGGTATAGTTATTTGATTACCGTCGCGGATCACTGTAGCGTTGGGAGCTGTGATGAAGGAAAGTTTTGCCAGAGCACGTTTTGAACGGAGTTCCTGTACGATACCGATGATCGTATTGATGATAACAACATTTAAGAAAAAAATATTTCCAATGCCGCCCCATAATAAGGTGCATAATCCAAGTATAAAGAAAACAAGGTTAAAATAAGTAAAGATATGCCCCATAAAAACCTGAGCGACAGTTTTTTCGGCCGATGCCGGTTTAATGTTTGCATATCCGTTTTCCAGACGCTCGCGCGCCTGCTGATAAGTGAGTCCAAACTCGGGGGATGCTTCGACCCTGGAAAGCACTCTGTTTAATCTTGCTGATTCTTTTCTGACAGCCACAGTATATCTCCATTCGAAAATTGCTGTATCGAATAGTCATTTTAACACATGTTCAATATAAAATGTACACTTTTTATTGACATCAGTGCATAAAATGCGATTAAATATTAAACGGTTGAAAATTAACGGGATATTACAATGAAAGAGGTAGTATGGTATGGATGAACAATATCAACTGATATCCGAACGGATCCGCGAGCTGCGTGAGATATTTGACGTTTCGGAAGAAGAGATGGCAAAAGAGACCGGTGTTGATGTTTCAACATACATTGAATATGAAACAAGCGGAAAAAATATCCCGATAAGTGTACTTTATCATATTTCACAGAAATTCGGAGTCGATCTGTCGGAGATCCTCACAGGTGAACCTGCCCGCATTTCAACGATGCAGGTATGCCGCCGGGGCAAAGGGCAGACAATAGACCGGTATCCAGGATATATGTTTGAAAGCCTTGCTCCGAGGTTTAAAGGAAAAGTTATTGAACCGCTGCTGGTCACACTTCTTCCCGGGCAGCCGGAAGCAGCTCTTGTAACACACGGGGGACAGGAGTTTAATTTGGTGCTTGAAGGAGAGATCGTCATAACCTATGACGATAAGGAATATCTGTTAAGTGCCGGTGATGCAGTCTTTTTTGACCCCACCCACCCTCACGGTCAAAAAGTGACCGGCGGGGAGAAAGCAAGATTTTTAACAGTGATAACGGAGTAGAGGTTAAGATATAGAGATCAGAGAGTAAGGTTTAGAGAGGTTTATTGTGTTAGAAAAATATCTGCCGTGTATAGAGTTTAGTTCTTATGAGGACTTTATGGATAATTTTAAGATCATCGTCCCGGATGATTTTAACTTCGGGTTTGATATCGTTGACGAGTGGGCGAGGCGTGAGCCGGACAAGCTTGCGCTTTTATGGTGCGATGACCACGGCGGCGAACAAAGATTTACATTTAATGATTTGAGCAGGCTTTCAAACAGGGCGGCAAATTACTTTAGCAGCCTCGGGATAAACAAAGGTGACGTTGTTATGTGTGTGTTACGCCAAAGGTATGAATATTGGATAACCGCAATAGCACTAAACAAACTGGGAGCCGTTATAATACCGGCAACAATGCAGCTTACATCCAAGGATATCATATACAGAGCAAACGCTGCAAAAATAAAAGCTGTTGTCTGCTACAGTGATGCAGACGGGTTTGTAACGTCACAAATGGAACAGGCACTTCCCGAATGCCCGACGATCAAAGTTAAGATCCTTACACCGGAAAAACGCAGCGGCTGGTTGCCTTTTATTGAAATGACCACCGGTTCCGGCGAAAACAGTTCTGACAATTTTCCGCGTCCTGCCGGTACCGGTCGAATCCAAAGTACTGACCCGATGCTGATCTACTTTACTTCCGGTACAACGGGGATGCCGAAAATGGTGCTTCACGATTTTTCACATCCGCTGGGGCATATAGTAACTGCAAAATACTGGCAGCAGGTGCGGGAAAATAAACTGCATAACTCTATGTCGGATTCCGGCTGGGCGAAGTTCGGCTGGGGAAAAATTTACGGGCAGTTTATATGCGGAGCACCGGTTTTTACATACGATATGGATAAATTTGTTCCGAAAAATGTAATGGAGAAACTGGAAAAGTACCGTATAGCAACCTTTTGCGCGCCTCCGACGATGTTTAGATTTATGCTGGCCGAAGGGATGGAGGATTACGACTTCAGCGCTATCGAACATTGCGGTAATGCGGGAGAACCGTTAAACCCCGAAATATTCAACAAGATAAAAGTAGTATGGGGGCTTGATATGTATGAAGGTTTCGGACAATCCGAATCCACAGTCCTCATTGCAAATTTCCCGTGGTTTAAACCAAAGCCGGGATCGATGGGTAAACCTGCACCTTTATACGATATAGATATAGTAGATGCGGAGGGAAATTCCTGTGAAGACGGAGAAGAAGGCAGAATAGTCATACGTAACACAAATGCTGTAGGTTTATTTAAAGGTTACTATTTGGATGATGAACTGACTGCCGCGGCATTTACTCCGGCTGCAGGAGTTGATAAACCCGCTTCCGGAGGTTATGTGTATGACACAGGTGATACGGCATGGCGTGACCCGGAGGGTTATTACTGGTTTGTCGGCAGAAACGATGACATGATAAAATGCTCGGGTTACCGTATAGGGCCGTTTGAAGTAGAAAGTGTTCTGTCGGAACATGACGCGGTACTGGAATGTGCAATAACAGGTACTCCCGACCCTAAGAGAGGTCAGGTGGTAAAAGCAACTGTAGTATTAAATAAGGGTTATGAACCATCGGATGAACTTGTCAAGGAACTGCAGGACTACGTGAAAAAAACAACCGCCCCGTATAAATATCCGCGTATCGTCGAGTTCACGGATGAACTGCCAAAAACAATAAGCGGAAAAATAAAAAGAGCTTTAATAAGAAAAGAACTTAAGTAAGTGCAGGTATAGCGGGGTTTTGAAAAATAAAATCATTGGCGAAGAGAGTTAACAGGTCTTGGTGAAATTTCAGTATGGATTAGGCACTGTCT
>Ga0123356_10003128_pt1 | contig 17450 bp, 17 predicted proteins | sample TergutEmb28metaG_2_FD_92546 | JGI IMG/M metagenome (GOLD analysis project Ga0123356, IMG submission 92546) | Embiratermes neotenicus P3 segment gut microbial communities from Petit-Saut dam, French Guiana - Emb289 P3 | ecosystem: Host-associated > Arthropoda: Insects > Digestive system > Gut ...
ATGGAATGGGAACGTGCGGAAAACGATATGCGTACCGCGATCATCGATGTTTCGGCAGTTATGGCGGAAAAATTCGTTTCTCTTGCCATAAACAAAGAAACTCATGACAGACTCTTTGAAGAAACCATATCCGATCTTGAAGGAATGACATGGGGCGATTAAATTCTTAAACATCACATTAAGAAAGGAAATCCCGAATGGACAGATTGAGTGTTATATATGCGTCGGCTTTATACGATCTTGCCGTGCAACATAATACTGTTGATGAATTTCTTGCTCAGGCGATTTTCTTACGCGATTCTCTGAGTGATGATGATTGTCAACAGGTTCTTGTCCATCCGCAAATTTCGGCAACCGAAAAACACGAACTGTTCCGCAAAGCGTTTGAAGGTCAGATACATGATGATCTTTTGGGATTTCTTTATCTTACGGCTGACAAAAATCGTGAAGCTCATTTGATACCGGCACTTAATATACTCATAAGTATGATAGAAAAGCATAACAAGATCGTTACCGCAAAAGTATTGTCTGCTTCACAATACAGTGACGAACAGGCCGAATCACTTAAAACAATGCTTTCAAAAAAACTTGAAAAACATGTTGAACTGAACTTAAAAACAGACCCGTCTTTGATCGGAGGTCCGTATATATTCGTAGACGGATATTATATCGATTGGACGGTCAAGAAAAAACTTCACGACTTAACCGGAAGTTTAAAAGAAAATAAACTCGGCATTTAAACTCGGATCATTATATTCACAGTACACACAGGGTTAAAGTTTACCGGAATTATCATGTTCTTAATAACTTATAACTCTTAAGAAAGAGGGGTGCAGCGCGTGACACTGAAACCCGACGAAATCAGCTCGGTAATTAAACAACAGATTCATGCTTATTCCGCAAAATTGGACGTTTCCGAAGCAGGCAGCGTCATACAGGTCGGTGACGGTATTGCTCGTGTATACGGACTTGAAAATGCAATGAGCGGAGAACTGCTCGAATTTGCAAGCGGAGTCTTCGGCATTGCGTTCAATCTTGACGAAGACAGCATTGGTGTCGTGCTTTTGGGTGCCGATACACTTGTTAAGGAAGGCGACGTTGTTAAAAGAACAAAACGTATCGCTGAAGTCCCGGTCGGTGATGCGATGCTCGGCAGAGTCGTCTCTTCTCTCGGTGAACCCGTAGACGGCAAAGGTCCGATCGCTTATACAAAAACACGTAACATTGAACGTGTGGCACCGGGTGTTATTGAACGCGGTGAAGTCAATACGCCGCTTCAAACCGGTATTAAAGCGATCGACTCCATGATCCCGATCGGTCGCGGTCAACGCGAACTTATTATCGGAGATCGTCAAACGGGCAAAACAGCGATTTGTGTTGATACCATCATAAACCAAAAAGGCGCGGGAGTATATTGCATTTATGTTGCGATCGGTCAAAAAACATCGACCGTCGCGCGTATTGTCAGAACACTTGAAGAAGCGGGTGCAATGGAGTATACAACCATTGTAACGGCAGCCGCAAGTGATTCATCTCCGATGCAATATATCGCTCCTTACGCCGGATGTGCGATCGGTGAAGAATGGATGGAAGAAGGCAAAGATGTTCTTGTCATCTATGACGACCTTTCAAAACACGCTGTCGCATACCGTGCACTCAGCCTTTTGTTACGCAGACCTCCCGGTCGCGAAGCATATCCCGGCGATGTATTTTATCTGCATTCAAGATTACTTGAACGTGCAGCCAAACTCAGCGACGAAAGAGGCGGCGGTTCATTGACTGCTCTTCCCGTTATAGAAACACAAGCCGGAGATATCTCTGCATATATACCGACAAATGTCATATCTATCACGGACGGACAGATATATTTGGAAACAGAACTTTTCAACAACGGTATACGTCCCGCAATCAACCCCGGATTTTCGGTTTCACGTGTCGGCGGTGCAGCTCAAATATCTGCGATGAAAAAAATATCAGGTCCTATGCGTATAGAACTGGCACAATACAGAGAACTCGCTTCATTTGCACAGTTCGGTTCAGACCTCAGTAAAGATACACTCGATCGTCTGCGCCACGGTGAACGTATTGTAGAAATATTAAAGCAACCTCAATATCAACCGTTGTCCGTCGAAAATCAGGTCATGATACTGTTCCTTCTTACAAACAAGTATTTTTCCGGTATCAATGTAGAACAAGTGCAACAGGCATCCAATGAATATATAAGTTTTATTGAAGAACAATACGGTGATATTCCGAAAGAGATCCGTGAAACACAGGTCATATCGGATGAACTTACCGAAAAACTCAAAACCGCATCTGACGAATTTTTCAAAAATTTCAATTGACAGAGGTTTGATTTATGGCTTCGATGAAGGCTATAAAAAAGAGAATAAGCAGTGTTAATAACACTAAAAAAATCATGAAAGCCATGAATTTGGTTGCAGCTTCCAAGCTTCAAAAAGCCAAAGCCCGGCTTGATGATATCCGCCCGATGTACGGTGACATTAAAAAAGTCATGGAAAACATCAGAGCCGGTGTCAGTGATGATATGGAAGTCCCGTTTGCCGAAGCACGTGAAGTAAAGAACATCGCTTATATCGTTCTTACAAGCGATCGCGGTTTGTGCGGAAGCTTTAATGCGACTGTTTCCAAAGAAGCTCTTGCTTATGTCGAAGCTTTGAAAGATAAAAATGCGAAAATCATCGCTGTCGGCACAAAGGGCTGGGATTATTTCCGTCGTCGCGGCAAAGAGATAGCACACAGATGTGAAGGTGCTTCAGAAGCCACTGCATTTGCCGATGCCGAAGCTCTCGGTGTTAAAGTTGCAGAAATGTACAAATCCGGTGAAGTGGATGAAGTCTACATCGTCTATACTCACTTTGAATCTGTTCTGACTCATATCCCTTACATCGAAAGGCTCTTACCACTTAAACCCGCTTCAAGCGAAGATTTCGATCCCGGATCTTTTATTATGTCTTACGATCCCGATATTGAAACATTTATAACAAACGCCGTTCCGATGTACCTGAGCATCACCATCTTCGGAGCAATGATGGAATCAGCTGTTTGTGAACAGGCATCGCGAATGACAAGCATGGACTCCGCAACACGCAATGCTTCCGATATCCTTGATGAACTCACTCTTGATTACAACCGCAAGCGTCAAAGCATGATAACGCAGGAAATCACGGAAATCGTCAGCGGCGCAAATGCACTGCAATAAAGCCCTGTTTGGGTAAAAAAGGAGAGATTGGCTTGGCTGATAAAAACATTGGTAAAATACTTCAGATAACAGGTGCGGTCGTCGACTTCAGGTTTGACACGGATCTTCCCGGTCTTTATAATGCGATCGAAGTTAAAAACGACGATAAAGTCATCGTTTTTGAAGTTGCTCAACATCTCGGAGACAGCGTAGTCCGCTGTATATCAATGGATTCGACCGACGGACTTGTCAGAGGAATGGAAGCGGTCGATACAGGTGCTCCCATATCCGTTCCGGTCGGTGATGAAACACTCGGACGTATGCTGAATGTTCTCGGTAAGGCTATCGATAACAAGCCCGATCCCGAAGCAAAAGAATATTGGCCGATCCACAGAACATCACCCGGTTTTTCCGAACAAACGGCAACGACCGAAATGTTTGAAACCGGAATTAAAGCCGTTGACCTGCTTTGTCCTTATTCAAAGGGCGGTAAAATCGGTCTCTTCGGAGGTGCCGGTGTAGGTAAAACCGTTCTTATCATGGAGCTTATCCGTAACATCGCAACCGAACACGGCGGTTACTCGGTTTTTGCAGGCGTCGGTGAACGTACGCGTGAAGGTATCGATCTTTATAATGACATGACACGCTCAGGCGTTATAGATAAAACAGCACTTGTCTTCGGACAAATGAACGAACCGCCCGGAGCACGTATGCGTGTCGGATTTTCGGGCTTGACTATTGCAGAATACTTCCGTGATGTTTCCCTTCAGGACGTACTCCTGTTTATTGACAATATATTCCGCTACGTTCAGGCAGGATCCGAGGTTTCAGCGCTTTTGGGTCGTGTTCCCAGTGCCGTCGGTTATCAGCCTACACTGGCTACCGAAGTAGGAAGCTTACAGGAACGTATAACATCTACAAAAACAGGCTCCATAACATCAGTCCAGGCTATCTACGTTCCGGCAGACGACTTTACGGATCCCGCAGCCGCAACGACATTCACTCACCTCGACGCAACAACGGTTCTTTCCCGCGCTATAGTTGAACAAGGTATCTACCCCGCTATCGATCCGCTTGATTCAACATCCAGGATTCTTGATGCAAGCATCATCGGCAAAGAACATTACAATGTTGCCCGTTCGGTTCAAAGTATATTACAACGTTACAGAGACTTGCAGGATATCATTGCGATTTTGGGTATGGATGAACTTTCCGAAAATGACAGACTTATCGTTGATCGTGCTCGTAAAGTCCAAAGATTCCTTTCTCAACCGTTCTTCGTAGCAGAAAAATTTACGGCGATCCCCGGAAAATATGTCCCCGTCAACGAAACGATCCGCGGGTTTGCAGGCATCATTGACGGTGAATATGATGATATTCCCGAAGGTTATTTCCTGAATAAAGGAACAATAGATGAAGTAGCCGAAAGCTACAGAATTTAAGGGAGAACAATAAATGGCCGCATCAGCAGCAAAATTTCATTTACGTATTGCAACACCTGATAATATAAAGTATGATGAAGATGCGCAAATGGTTATCATGCGATGCATAACCGGTGACATGGGTATTCTTGCCGGTCATGAAGCAACATCCGCCATACTTGATTACGGTGTGCTTCGTATCATCAACGGCGATGAAGAGCGCAGGATGGCTGTTTTCGGCGGGATTGCACAAATCGGCGATAATAAATTGACGATTTTGACTAATGACGCTCAGTGGCCCGAAGATATTGACATGGCATTCGTAGAAGCAGAAAGAGACCGTATGGCACGACGTTCACAAGAAAGCATCGATGATCTTGCGATCCAGAGAGATCAGGTGCTCATGCGCCGAACATTGGTCCAAATGGAAGTAAGTACTTTCCCGCTTGTCAACAGAACAAGCCGCGAAAGCAACGAAGACGAATAGCACATCAACCGATCAGGCTGCCAAGGGCAGCCTGACCCCTGAAAAACACTAAAGATATCCGCAAAACTTGCGATATATATATTAAGCTGTGTTCAGCATTTGAAAGAAGGGTACAATGAAGGGTATAACATCCATTATCGGAATGGTAGTATGCTTCGTCTGCATATTCGCCGGAATTATCGTTCTCGGCGGAGAGATAGGCGACTTTATTGATATCCCCAGTGTCGTGTTGGTTATTGTACCTACAGTCGCAGCTTTGATTGCTTCATTCCCGATGTCGGTTATTTCAAAAATCCCCGCACATTTCAAAGCATTACTCGGACAGGAATCCAGTCCTAACGAATATATAGATAAAATAGTACAACTTGCCGAAAAAGCCCGTAAAGAAGGTTTGCTTGCATTTGAAAAAGAACAGGTCGATGATCAGTTGATGGCATATGCACTGCGAATGATGGTTGACGGACTTGATAAATTCTCGGTTAAATTTGCTTTGGAAGATTGCATCAACGGTATTAAAGAGCGTCACATGGAAGCAATCGACATATATAACAAAGGAGCTGCATTTGCTCCTGCTTTCGGCATGTGTGCAACAGTTATTTCTCTTGTTAACATGTTGATGGGACTGGATTTTACCGATCCGAACGCTATAAATAACCTCGGTGCCAACATGGCAACGGCTTTGATAACGACTCTCTACGGCTCGATGCTTGCAAATATAGTATTTTTGCCGATTGCCGGTCGTCTTAAACTGCTTCATAAAAAAGAAATATTTTGTAAAACAATGGTTTGCAACGGTCTTTTATCAATATTGAACGGTGACAACCCGCGTGTTATCAAAGACTATCTCGTCGAACAATTAAGCTCTACCGACGGTTTATTATTTAAAGATGAAAAACCTTCTTCGGGTTAATGACTAAAATAAGTATACAGTTTCAGTATATACAGTACCTCATGAAGGAGGTGAACATCAATGGCGGCAAGCAGTGACGACCGCGGCAACGAAAGAGCGGGCGGCGGTGACGGTGAACAGGAAGAGAGAACTGACGGTTGGATGGCGACCTATGCAGATATGGTCACGCTTTTGCTGACCTTTTTTGTTTTGATGTTTGCTCTTTCCAATGTAGATAATGAAAAAGCCGAATTATTTTTATTCGCCATGTCTCGAGGCGGTATAACTGCAGAGCAATTCATGGAAATCACACAGCGTTACGAGCTTGATGATCTGCACGGCGGCGAATGGGACGATATGTTCCCTGCTCCCGGTCAATACGGTGAAGGAGACGGGTGGGATCCGGTTGACGACGGAGACGGTGACGAAGAAGGCGAATCCGAGGGTGAAAGGGCCTTAAGGGAGTTAGCTGAAGCAATACAGGCATATATCGAAGGAGAAGGTCTCGGAGAAGACCTGATGGTAACATTCAACGGTGACTTCCTCATGCTGACACTTTCAAACGACGTATGGTTCAACTCGGGAAGCGCTGATATATCACCTGCTATGAGAGATCGTGCAAGAGTGATTGCAGAACTTCTTGCCGCTAATTTTAATATATCTGCACCTTTTGAGATCATCGTTGCGGGTCATACCGATAATGTACCCATGCATTCTGCACGTTTCCCTTCTAACTGGCATTTAAGTAATGCTCGTGCAACGAATTTCCTTTTACTGCTTATTAATGACAGCCATCTTGAACCGTGGCACTTTTATGCACGATCGTGCGGTGAGTATCGTCCGATTGCCGACAATAACACTTCTGAAGGACGACAGGCAAACCGACGTGTTGAAGTAATGATTTCTCTGGCCCGACAAAACCCTCTGTGGGATACGGTTTTCACCGATTCTGACTAAAATGAAACGTCTTCCGTCAGGAAGACGTTTCATTTTCTGTTTTTCTGTCTGAATCTTCTTTAACTTCGTCGGTTTCTTCCATTCTTTCGGTCAGGGTTTCTTCGACTTTGAAGTATTTGTCAAACGGTGACCAGATCCACATCATGCACAACAGTATTGAAACGGATACAGCAAAAAAAGCAAGGACAGGCAGAAATATGAGAGAGAGCGGTAAAAATAAAACGAATGCGATCCATATCAAACCGCCTTGGAGCGCTCCCATGAAGCTGCGCGGTAAATAACCGAATGACATCAATACACTGTTTTTAATGATCCTGAAAGCACCGAGATCGACATAGGCAAAATGAAGGAAAATATACGGAGTTATCATACCGAATATTAATATTGACAAAAGTGCGATCAAAAACCAGATGATATCTCCTCCGGCTCCGCCTGCTATCATTTCTGCCCATAATATGATTTGTGTGTATATAAATGCAGTGCATAAGATACCTGTGAGAGCCGATTGTTTGTAATTTTCCAAAAATTTTCGTTTAAATTCAAACCATACATAACTCGGATCGTCACGCATCATTTTTGTTATATAGTAAACATATGCAACCAAAGCTCCTCCGACGGGAAATGCCAATATCAGAGATAAAAGAAATGTAAAAATAAAGCCTTCAAACCCGAATATTGCAGGTCCGCCGAAAAACATAAGTGTTGTCGGTAATATACAAAGAGTAAAAAGTATGTTCAGTTTGGCTAAGTCACCCATGTCTCTGAACAAAAGTTCGACGAAACGGGCGCCTCCTTTTTTTCGCGGTGTGTCTTTCGGGACGCCGGGCCCCGGTCTGTTAAAGTTTCTGCTGAATAATCCCATATAATCACGACCTGTAGTAAGACAGACCTTTCAAGCCCCGTGTTACGAGGCTTGTTTTCGGTCTGTCAAGTAATGTCAGTTTAATATTGCCAGTTCTGTTTCTACGTCGAAGAGGTGAATGTTGTTCATGTCGAATGCTACTTTTATGGCGTCGCCTGTTCTCGATTTTGTGGTCGGAGCAACGCGAGCTGTCAATGTGCATTCTGCATAGTTGAGATAAAGATAAACTTCACTTCCCATGAGCTCGCTGACTTCTACGTTTGTGTCGACTACTGCATTCGGGTTTGCTGTTCTGAATGCTTCGTCGTCGTAGATGTCTTCGGGACGAATTCCGAATTTGACTGCTTTGCCGACATATTCTTTGATTTCGTCTTTTGCTTTTTCTGCGGGGATGTAGAGTTTGTCTGCTGCGACTTCGAGGTAGTAACCTTTATCATCGGTGTTGAGGACTGCGTCGATGAAGTTCATTTGCGGGCTGCCGATGAAGCCTGCGACGAACATGTTACAGGGATAGTCGTAGAGGTTTTGCGGTGTGTCGACTTGTTGTACGACTGCGTGGTTCATAACAACGATACGGTCACCCATGGTCATAGCTTCTGTTTGGTCGTGGGTGACGTAGACGAATGTTGTTTCAAGTTTGTTATGGAGCTTGATGAGCTCTGTACGCATTGATGTACGAAGTTTTGCGTCGAGGTTTGAGAGCGGTTCGTCGAGCAGGAATACTGCGGGGTTACGAACCATGGCGCGTCCGAGTGCCACACGTTGACGCTGACCGCCGGAGAGAGCTTTCGGTTTTCTGCTGAGAAGGTGTTCTATATCAAGTATTTTAGCAGCTTCGCGAACACGACGATCAATTTCTGCTTTTGGTGTTTTCGCCAGTTTGAGTGCGAATGCCATGTTCTTATACACTGACATATGAGGATAAAGAGCGTAGTTTTGGAAAACCATTGCTATGTCGCGGTTTTTCGGCGGTACGTCATTGACGAGTTTGTCTCCGATGTAGAGTTCGCCTTTTGTGATTTCCTCAAGGCCTGCAATCATTCTGAGCATTGTCGATTTTCCGCAACCGGAAGGTCCGACCAGAATAACGAATTCTTTGTCCGGAATATCCAGACTGCAGTCGTCGACTGCAAGTACATCTCCGGGATAGATTTTGGTGATGTTTTTTATAGAAATACTTGCCATGCTTTTGCTTCCTCCCTGTTTGTTTACAAAGTCTTGCGTAATTGTATCACTACAATATGAATTTAGTCAAGACTTAATTACATAGTTTTTTACCGAATTTCTTTGTTTTTTCACTATTTTTTATTCCTTTGCGTTTCGGTTTGATCAAACAGTGTTTTGAATACCCTGTCAGATCTTCTCTTCCCGCTTCTTTCAAGGCTTTTTTCACTGTTTCATAATTTTCGGGTCTTTTCCACTGAAGCAGAGCTCGTTGCATATTTTTTTCTTTTTGCGATCGCGGAACGCTGACCCTTTTCATTGTTCGCGGATCGATCCCGGTATAATACATACATGTCGACAGTGTTCCGGGTGTCGGATAAAATATCTGCACCTGTTGCGGATGTCGACCCTGTTTGTTTAAATATACTGCGAGTTCGACAGAGTCGGCAAGGGTGTTTCCGGGATGAGATGACATTAAATAAGGGACAAGATATTGATTCTTGCCGTACCGTAAATTCAATCTTTTGTATTTTTCGACAAATTTCTCATAAACTGAATTATCCGGTTTACCCATATAATAAAGTACATTATCGGAACAATGCTCGGGAGCAATTTTTAATTGACCCGAAATATGATTTTTCACAAGCTCGGTAAAAAATTCTCCGTTTTTGTCAGCCAACATATAGTCAAATCTGATGCCTGATCTGATAAATACTTTTTTTATCCCCGGAAGAGATGCCAGTTTTTTAAGTAATAATAAATAATCGGTATGATCCGTTTCAAGTTTGTCGCATAACGGTACAAGGCAATTTTTTCCCGGGCACATGCCTTTGGTTTTTTGACGGGTGCATGAAGGTTTTCTGAAGTTCGCGGTCGGACCTCCGACATCATGAACATAACCTTTGAATTCAGGATGATCGATAAAACCCCTGACTTCGTTTATAACGGATTCATGACTGCGTGATGAAACAACTCTTCCCTGATGAAATGCAAGAGCACAATAATTGCAATCTCCGAAGCATCCCCTGTTGTGAATGACCGAAAACCGCACTTCTTCAATTGCCGCGATCCCTCCGTATTCATTATACATCGGATGAACTTCACGTGAATACGGCAATGAATAAACATGATCGATTTCTCTTCCGGTAAGCGGTTTTGCGGGCGGATTGATTATAAGATGATTTGTTTCAAACTCCTGGATAACCGCTTTCCCTCTTACAGGATCATGTTCATTGTGCTGGATCATTGTTGCCTCTGCATATGACTTTTTGTTTTTACACACCTCTTCATATGACGCGCATATTATGTGCGGATAGGTACAATCATTTATATCAGTTGTTAAATAACCTGTTCCTCTGACATTTTTTATTGTATCGATTTTTTCTTTTGAAGCAAGTCGCCCGGCAATTTCAACGATTGCGGTTTCTCCCGGTCCGAAAACGAGCAGATCGGCGGTACTGTCATGCAAAACAGATCGCCGAATTTTATCATCCCAATAATCATAATGTGCAAAACGTCGAAGAGATGCTTCAAGGCCGCCTATTATGACAGGCAGATCGGGGAACGCTTCTTTTACAAGTTTGCTGTATACCGTTACGGCGCGATCCGGTCGTTTACCGGATTTCTTGCCGGGTGTGTAGTAATCATCTCTTCGCGGTTTTTTTGATGCTGTGTAATGTGCGACCATTGAATCAAGATTTCCTGCAGTTATAAGAGCAGCATACCTCGGGCGACTCACAGCAATTATATCCGATGTGTCTTTATATCCGGGTTGTGACAAGATTGCGACTCTGAAACCCGCATCTTCCAAAACCCGACCGATAACTGCAGCACCGAAGCTCGGATGATCGATATATGCATCACCTGTGATAAGCAGGAAGTCATAATAATACCACCCCCTGCCGTGCATATCTTCAAGCGAAATCGGTAAAAAATCAAAGATCGTTACCGGATAATTCTTTTTTTCAATCATTGATTTCACCGTCACTTCATATATTGCTTACTGCCAATTTTTTATATATTTTTCCATAAGACAAACGGTATCGGTGACATCCAATGTATCAAAACCGCATTTGCTCATGAAATTAATCCCCGGGCTTCCTGACGGTATTTCCATTCTCAGTTTTTCTCTGCGTAATTTCCTGAAATCGGAAACGGCAAGACCGAAAAGTTGTGTAGCAAATGTTTTTTTCCTGTGTGCGGGAACAACATGGATATAACTGATCCAGCCGGTGTTTTGTCTGCTGTCGCGTTTTGTGTCGATCCCGAGTATTCCGACAGGTTCGTCAACAAGAAATGCCGCATATTGCATATCGACATGTGCCCGTTCGCCTGCTTTCGCTTGAAATATACGAAGAAGGTCTTCGCTGCAGACTTCGTTAAGTGGCATGAATCTTAAGTTTTCCGATATTCTTTTCTTTTCCGATTTCCACCAATGTTGGCCGGCAAGTGTACTGTGTTCCCTGCTTAAATGTGAATTGTCATTTTTATGATCGATCCGGAGTGTACCGTTTTCATATATCAAAAGGTTAACTGCAGTATTGTCGCCGTAAGGTATTTTTTCCGTTTCGTGTGATGATATGTTTTCAATATGACAAAGCAGCGAACGTATCGCAAAACCGTGAGAAAACATTGCGATCGTTTCTCCTTCGTGTTGCTTTGCTGTTTCGTTGATAAAATATGACATTCGGGCTTTTACATGATCATACGATTCACTGCCGGGTACATTCCAGTTTGCAGGATCATAACCGAAGTTTTTATTCATTTGCGGACTTATATATTCGATATCTCCCCATGCGTTGTCTTCCCATTCACCCAAACCGACTTCTCTGAGCATTTCCGTTTTGTTTATCGTTAATTCCCGAGGTTCACTCAGTGCTTTTGCGGTTGTGTGTGCTCTGTCAAGATCGCTTGAATATATTGCATCGATTTTTATATCGATAAACCGCTCTCTCAATTTTTCGATCTGCTTGTATCCTCTTTCTGTTATCAAACCGTTATAATGTCCGTGAGCACGTCTGTATATATTTCCTTCGGCTTCGGCATGTCTTATCAAGAATATTTTTGTCAATTCAATATCACCTTCCCTGTCAATTGATTGATTTGTGTGATCGAGCTATCGGTCGCATATTCGTATATTTCATTTATGATCCTGACAGGTGCATAAGGATCGTCAAAACATGCTGTTCCGACTCCGATCAGACTTGCGCCCGCAAGCATCATTTCTATTGCGTCATTGCCGCTCATAATGCCGCCCATTCCGTATAGCGGTATTTTTACGGCTGATGCGACCTGCCATACCATTCTTACCGCTACGGGAAAAATTGCGGGACCTGATAAACCGCCGATATTGTTATGAAGAATCGGTTTTTTTGTTATCGTATCGATCCTCATCCCGAGGATCGTATTGATCAGTGATATCGCATCTGCTCCTGATGCTTCCGCTGATTTTGCCATTGCTGCTATGTCGGTCACGTTCGGTGACAGCTTAACCATGATCGGTACTTTGGTTTTTTTCATTACGGCTTCGGTAACACCGGTGATCCCTTCGACGGATGTTCCGAATGCCATGCCGCCGGCTTTTACGTTCGGACAGGATACATTTACTTCTATCATGTCTATTCCTGCATCCGAAAGTTTTTCTGTCATTTCGGCATATTCGTCGATTGTATTGCCTGATATGTTGGCAATGATAACAGTGTCATATTTTCGCAGAAACGGAAGTTCATCTTTTATAAATGCATCAACGCCCGGATTTTGAAGCCCTACGCTGTTGAGCATCCCCATCGGAGTTTCTGCTGTTCTGGGCGGTTTGTTGCCGAGTCTCGGTTTTACGGTCAAACCTTTGACACATATGCCGCCGAGTTTTGATAAATCGTAATATTCACCGTATTCTCTTCCGAAACCGAATGTTCCGGATACCGGGACTATCGGGTTTTTGAAGTTTATTCCGGCAAATTTGATATTCAGTTTCGTTTTTGAATCATTCATTTTTTCACCAAACAACATTTTCCGCATCAAATACAGGACCGTCAATGCATGCACGACTCATTTCGGTCGTCCCGTCTTCCCTGACTGTTTCACATGCGCATACAAGGCATGCACCGACGCCGCATCCCATGCGTTCTTCAAGTGATACCAGGCTTTGTACATTATATTTTTTACACAATCCGGCAACCGCTTTTTGCATCAGTAATTGTCCGCATGATATTACTGTCGTGTATTCACCTGTTTTAAGCAGTTCTTCAAGCGGTTTTGTCACCGCTCCGTGTATTCCGATACTTCCGTCATCTGTTGTTATATATACATTTTTGCATACTTTGTTAAATTCATCGACTAATATGACTCTGTCTGCACTGCGAAATCCGAGTATCGCCGTCACTTCGTTTTTTGCGGTTTGTGCGACGAACAGCATGGGCGGAGTTCCGACTCCCCCGCCGACAACGATCGATTTACCTTCCGGGATTTTGAATCCGTTGCCGAGAGGTCCGAGGATATCTATTTTTTGTCCCCGGTTGCGTTCGGATAACCACTTTGTACCTGCACCTTTTACTTCAAATACAAAATTTATTTCATCATCATTAACACCGCATATGCTGATGGGTCTGCGCAGTATTCGCGCTTCACCGCATTTAATGTGAAGGAACTGCCCGGCAACTGCTTCACAACTGATTTCGCGACTCTTTATCGTCATTGAAAACACCGTATCGGTCAATAACCGTACGCTTAAAATCTCACATAAAAAAACATCAGGCATAATAAAAATATCCTTCCCGAAAACAGTATATAACATTGTATAACTGTTTACAAGACGCTTAAATATGATATTATGTTGTTGAACAATCATAATATGAATGCGGGCGGAGGTTTTTATGAAGTTGAATTTTGAAGAGGTGTTGAGTAATAATACATATCCGGGGCGCGGTATTATGATCGGGTGCAGTGAATGCGGTAAGCGGTCCGTTGTTGTTTATTTTATTATGGGGCGCAGTGTGAACAGTCGGAACAGGATTTTTGAAAGGACTGATGACGGGATCCGTACTGCAGCTTTTGATATGTCCAAAATGACCGATCCGAGTCTGGTCATTTATCATCCGGTTCGCAACTTAGGGTCAAGAACAATTGTTACAAACGGCGATCAAACCGAAACGATTTTTCAGCATTTGAATTTAAATTCCGGTATTCATGCCGCTTTGCAAACACGTGAATTTGAACCCGATCCGCCTAATTATACCCCGAGGATCTCCGGTCTTATTGAACCGGACGGCAGTTATTCACTGTCGATCCTCAAGACAGTCGACGGTGATCCCGGGCAATGTCAGCGCAATTTCTTTGAATATTCGGCAACGATCGCGGGACTCGGTCATTTTATATCAACGTATGAAACCGACGGCGATCCGTTACCTTCATTCAAAGGAGAGCCTTTACCGGTCATTATTTCCGATTCCTGCGGACTTGAAGCTTTTGCACATGAAATATGGAATGCGTTGAATGATGAAAATAAAGTATCTTTATATATAAGAGAACGCGATCTTGAAACGGGCGAAGTCAACGATTTGATAATAAACAGACATAAAGCGTGATGAAAGGAATCTGAATATTCAATGAATGAACTTGAATTAAAATACGGTTGCAATCCCAATCAAAAACCTGCGCGAATATTTATTTCCGACGGTGCATTGCCTGTTGAAATTTTAAACGGTAAGCCGGGGTTTATTAACTTTCTTGATGCTTTTAACGGTTATCAGCTCGTTTGCGAGCTGAAGGAGGCAACCGGGTTGCCGGCTGCCGCGTCGTTTAAGCATGTATCACCTGCCGGAGCAGCCGTTGGGCTGCCGCTGAGTGATATCGAAAAGAAAGTTTACTTCACAAACGGCTTACCTCTTTCTCCGCTTGCCTGTGCATATGCCCGCGCACGCGGAGCCGACAGGGTTTGTTCATACGGCGATTGGATCGCGTTATCCGATACATGTGATGAAGAAACTGCAAACTTCATTGCACTTGAAGTGTCCGACGGTATTATTGCTCCCGGATATACGGACAGAGCACTCGAAATCCTCAAAAAGAAACGTAAAGGCGGATACAATGTCGTAAAGATCGATCCCGGTTACGTACCTCGCGAAACCGAATTAAAAGATGTTTACGGTATTACTTTTGAACAGGGACGCAATAATCTTAAAATCGGTCCTGACTTTTTATCGAATACGGTTACAAAGAACAAAACACTTCCCGACTATGCCGTACGTGACTTGCTCATTGCGTTGATAACACTTAAATATACACAGTCAAATTCAGTCTGTTATGCAAAAAACGGTCAGGCTGTCGGTGTAGGTGCAGGGCAACAGAGTCGTATACATTGTACACGACTTGCAGGGAATAAAACAGACAGTTGGTTTTTGCGCCAACATCCCAATGTACTTGATTTACCCTTTAAGCCTGAAATATCCGGACCTGTTCGTGACAATACCATTGATTTGTATACATCGGATGACAGCAATGATGTATTGCAGGACGGTATTTGGCAAACCTTGTTTACATCCAAACCGCGTGAAATGTCGCGTGATGAACGTATGAAATGGATCTCGACTGCCGACGATGTGTCATTGGGAAGCGATGCATTTTTCCCGTTCGGTGATAATATTGAACGTGCCAAACGTTCGGGAGTCAAATACATAGCGCAACCCGGCGGTTCGATAAGAGATGACAATGTTATCGAGGTTTGTGATAAATACAAAATCGTAATGGTATTTACGGGAATGAGGCTGTTCCATCACTAAACCGTTTGCGCAGAAATTGATGCAGTCCGGCGTTGATAAATTGCTATGAATGATCGTTGAGATTTGTGTTGCATTTTATGAATTTCATGGTAAAATAACACTTGAAAAAATACTCAATACTTTGGAGGTAACAACATGGCTTATAAAATCAGCAGCGAATGCATTTCTTGCGGAGCATGTGTCAGCGAATGTCCGGTCGATGCAATTTCCGAAGGCGGTTCCCAATATGAAATCAGCGATGCATGTATCGATTGCGGCGCTTGTGTCAGTTCATGCCCCGTTGATGCAATTTCTGAATAATCAATATCAAATCCGAAAAAACTGCCGTTTAAAATTGCGGCAGTTTTTTTATCAGGCAGGTAAACCGAAATGTCAAATATATCTCCCGGTTCATTATACATCGCGGCAACTCCGATCGGTAATCTTTCGGATATATCCGCCCGCGCTCTGAAGACTTTAAGTGATGTTGATTTTATTGCAGCGGAAGACACACGCGTGACACGAAAACTGCTTGAACATTATCAAATCAAAAAACCGCTTATCAGTTACTATAAACATAACAGTCGTGAAAGCGGCGAAAAAATAGTTTCACGGATCTTAAACGGAGAAAGTTGTGCGCTTGTAAGTGATGCGGGAACCCCTGCCGTAAGCGATCCGGGTGAAGAACTTGTACGTTTGTGTATTTCAAATGATATAAATATCATCATCATACCCGGCCCTTGTGCCGCTGTTGCGGCGCTTGCTTTGTCGGGACTCGGTTCCGATCGTTTTACTTTTGAAGGTTTTCTCTCGGGAGAAAAGAAAAAACGATCGCGTCATTTGGAGGAATTGAAAGCCGAAAAACGTACTATGATCTTTTACGAAGCTCCGCATAAATTGATGCGGACACTCAAAGATATGTACGAGACTTTCGGTGACAGAAATGTTTCAATATCAAGAGAAATGACCAAAATATATGAAGAGACCCTTCGGATGTCATTATCCGAAGCAATCTCTCATTTTACCGACAAAGCACCGAGAGGTGAATTCGTCCTTGTTCTCGAAGGCTGTAAATCCGATCCCGTAACGGACAATAAAATCGATGATGCGATCGATGCTGTAAATAAAATGATCAGTGCAGGAATATCGGTGCGTGATGCAGTAAAAAAAGCAGCCGATGAATTCGACTGCTCAAGAAATGTTCTTTATAAAACGGTTGTTTCCGGTTCCGATGATCATTATTGATCCGATAAATTATCAACCGATCCTTACCGTGACCTTCGCTTCTTTATCACCTGCTCTGGCAGTAAGTGTTGCATGGCCTTCACTGATGCCGAGCAGTTCTATTTCGTCATCAACATGGGCGAATTCGAAAATCGACAGATCGGAACTTTCCCAGGTTACATCTTCGTCAATTTCGTCATCTCCCGAATAAACAACAGCGGTCAGACGGATCGGTTCACCTTTCGGTTGTGTAAAATCGCTGGTAAAACCGTACGGTGAACGGACTCTTACGCTCGTTACGGTTATTTGCGGTTCTTCAGGTTCGTCTTCGGGCTCCGGTGTCGGGTCGGGGAAGAATCCCGATACTGTTTCATTGCCGTCTTCAATTGTGTTTGCGGCGGGGTCATTTTCGGGCGGTCTGTAGTCTGCACCGGCATCTGTATTGCCGGATGTGGTAAATAAAAGAAAAGCGGCGCTGATCGTAAATAC
>Ga0123356_10003129_pt1 | contig 17446 bp, 29 predicted proteins | sample TergutEmb28metaG_2_FD_92546 | JGI IMG/M metagenome (GOLD analysis project Ga0123356, IMG submission 92546) | Embiratermes neotenicus P3 segment gut microbial communities from Petit-Saut dam, French Guiana - Emb289 P3 | ecosystem: Host-associated > Arthropoda: Insects > Digestive system > Gut ...
ACACATGAATGTTGGAACGATTGGTCATGTCGATCACGGTAAGACCACTCTTTCCGCGGCTATTACCCAACACTGCGCCAGGAAATTCGGCGATAAGGTAATGAGTTATGATCAAATTGATAACGCTCCAGAGGAAAAAGCGCGCGGTATTACTATTAATACCCGTCACCTTGAGTATCAATCGGACAAGCGCCATTACGCGCACATTGACTGTCCGGGACACGCAGACTATATCAAAAACATGATTACCGGTGCTGCTCAGATGGATGGCGCCATTCTTGTTGTATCAGCGCCTGATTCAGTTATGCCTCAGACAAGGGAACATATTATTCTCTCACGTCAGGTAGGTGTTCCTCACATGATCGTTTTCTTAAATAAAATCGATCTTCTTGATGATCCCGATTTGGTAGAACTGGTCGAAGAAGAAGTAAAAGACGTTCTTACCGCCAATGGTTTCCCCGGCGACAAAACCCCTATCATCAAAGGTTCAGGATTTAAAGCAATGTCCGAACCGGATAATCCGGAAGCGACAAAATGTATCGATGAACTTTTAGCTGCTATGGATACTTATTTCCCCGATCCGCAGCGCGACTCCGATAAACCTTTCATTATGCCGATCGAAGACGTATTTACAATTCAGGGACGCGGCACAGTCGTAACCGGAAAAGTAGAACGCGGTATTCTTAAGCTTAACGAAGAAGTAGAAATTATCGGTATTAAACCTACAAAGAAAACAGTTATTACCGGTATCGAAATGTTTAATAAATTACTCGACGAAGCGCAGGCTGGTGATAACGTTGGTACGCTCCTTCGCGGCGTTGATAAAAAAGAAGTTGAACGCGGTCAGGTTCTCGCAAAACCAGGTTCAATTAAACCTTTCAGCAAGTTTAAAGGTCTGATTTATTGTCTTTCCAAGGAAGAAGGCGGACGTCACAGCCCGTTCTTCTCTGGTTACAGACCTCAGTTCTATTTCCGTACAACTGACATTACTGGTACTGTACAGCTTCCCGAAGGCAAGGAAATAGTCATGCCCGGCGATAATTCAGAAATTATCGGTGAGTTGATCTACCCCATCGCAATGGAAAAAGGACTTCGCTTCGCTATCCGTGAAGGCGGCAAGACAGTTGCCTCCGGTCAGGTTACCGAGATTATTGAATAGGAATATAAGCGTATGACCGCTTCTAATGAAGCGGTCATATAGACTTGGAGGAATGATGGCTAAGGAAGGAATTCGCGTAAGGCTGCGCGGTTTTGATGTAGAGTTAATTGATCAGAGCGCAAAATCAATCGCGACAGCAGTAAGAAAAGCTGGCGCGAAAGTTACCGGTCCGATCCCGCTGCCGACACGAATTAATAAAGTGACGGTGCTGCGTTCACCGCATGTAAATAAAAAAGCCCGCGAACAATTTGAAATGCGGACTCATAAAAGGTTGATCGATATCATTAATCCTTCCGCCGAAGTAATGGATTCATTAATGAAACTGGAACTCCCTGCGGGTGTGGATGTAGAGATCAAACAGTAAATTATAGACGTAGACGGCCCGACCGCCAAATCTAAGGATTAAATAGTCGGGTAGCGTGCGTAAACGGAGTACTACGATGTTAGGGCTATATGCCAGAAAATTGGGAATGACTCAAGTATTTGATGATTCAGGAAATCTGATGCCGGTATCAGTATTAAGAGTTGAACCAAATGTTGTCATCGCGACAAAATCAAAGGAAGCTGACGGATATGCCGCTGTTATTGTCGGTATAGACGATGCGAAGAAAAATCGCGTAACAAAAGCAAGAGCGGGGCAGTTTCCCGAAAATATTCAACCCAAGAAAAAAATTCGTGAATTACGCGATTTTGATAAAGAAGTTACCATAGGTGATTCGCTTGGATTAGAAGTGTTTGAAGGTATCAGATATGTCGATGTAAGCGGTGTTAGTAAAGGTAAGGGATTTCAGGGTGTCGTAAAACGTTTTGGTTTTGGCGGCGGCCGTAAAACACACGGTTCCAAGTTTCACCGTGAACCAGGTTCAACTGGTCAGAATACTTACCCGCACAGAACTTTTAAAAACAGAAAGTTACCCGGACGTATGGGGCGGGAGAACGTAACGATATTAAGTCTTAGAGTTGTAAAAACGGATCCTGAAAAACAACTCATTATGGTTCGCGGCGCTGTTCCCGGCATAAATAAGGGTCTTGTATTTGTCCGCACAGCGGTCAAGAAGGGACGGTAGACATGAACTGTAAAGTATATTCAAAAGAAGGCAAAGAGCTCCGTACCATGATTTTAGATGATAATGTTTTTGGTCTTCCTGTAAATGAAGATTTAATCTGGTACGCGATAAATAATGAACTTGCTAATAAACGGCAAGGTAATGCCAGCACAAAAGGACGCGCGGAAGTTCATGGTTCAAATGCGAGACCTTATAAACAAAAAGGTACCGGTCGGGCGCGGCGCGGTGATAAAAAATCACCGATACTTGTCGGCGGAGGTACCATCTTTGGACCAAAACCACGCGATTTTTCCTATTCAATGCCAAAAAAAGCGAAACGGCAGGCGCTTAAAACAATTCTTAGTTTAAAGGCGCAGAGTGATACAATAAAAATAATCGAAGATTTTTCTATCGAATCCGGAAAGACAAAAGATCTGGCGAGTCTTCTTAATAATTTCGAACCGGGTCTGCGCACAGTTTTAATTCTTAAAGATGATGATCCCAAAATTAAACGCGCTGCCGCTAATATTCCCTGGGTTAAATATCTTTCTTATAACCGCCTGGAAGCGCATGAATTGTTTTATGGCCGTCAGGTGTTAATGCTGGAGACAGCCGCTAAAAACCTTAATGATTTTTATGGCGCAAAGGCAGACCCTCAGTCTAAGGAGGCCGGACAATGATTTCGCACGAAGATATCTTGATAGAACCTGTACTGAGTGAAAAAGCAAACCAATTGCGCGAAGAAGGAAAGTATGTTTTTAAAGTCGCGCAATCAGCTACTAAAACACAAATTAAGGAAGCGGTTCGTAAATTATTTAATGTAAATCCTGTTTCTTGTACAACAATGGTTGTAGGCGGCAAACCTAAGAGACTACGATACCGTTCAGGTTATACTTCCACCTGGAAGAAAGCGATTATACGGCTTTCCAAAGATGAGAAGATTGCTTTCTTTGAGGGAGTTTAAGGTAAAAAATTATGGCTATTAAAACATATAAACCAATAACACCGGGAATGCGTACACTTACAAGTCTTGATTTTTCTGAATTGACAAAAGACGCTAAACCGGAAAAAAACCTCACAAAAGGTAAAAAGAATAGAGCCGGTCGTGACGCGAATGGCCGTATCAGTATGTGGCATAAAGGCGGCGGGCATAAACGTAAATACAGAGACATTGATTTTAAACGTGATAAAATTGGTATCCCCGGTAAAGTCGCTACTCTTGAGTACGATCCAAACCGCAGCGCTAATATAGCTCTTGTTTTTTATAAAGACGGAGAAAAACGTTATATAATAGCTCCAAAAGGACTTAAGGTTGGAGCGGCAATTATTAGCGGTCCGAACGCTCCAATTGAACCAGGTAACGCTCTTCCTTTGGAAAACATTCCATTGGGTTTTACTGTTTACAATATTGAACTTACGCTGGGTAAGGGCGGACAGATGGCGCGTTCAGCCGGTGCAGGCGCTCTTATCGCCGCCAAGGAAGGGGATTATGTTACAATAAAACTTCCTTCCGGCGAAATGCGCATGGTATTAAAAAAATGTTATGCGACTATCGGCAGCGTTGGTAACGAAGATCACATGAATACAAATTTGGGTAAAGCAGGCCGTAAACGCTGGTTGGGTATCCGCCCGACAGTTCGCGGTATGTCAATGAACCCTGTAGATCACCCTCATGGCGGCGGCGAAGGAAGAAGCAAGGGTAAACACCCTGTTACTCCGTGGGGCCAGCCAACGAAGGGATATAAAACCCGCAAAAAGAATAAACCTTCTTCAAGGTTTATTGTCAGCCGGGGTAAGAAGAAGTAATATGAGAAATATTTTTTCATGTTCGATTACTATACGGTTAAAAACCACGCGAAATAGAGGTTAGGAAGGGAATATGTCAAGATCTGTAAAGAAGGGTCCTTTTATTGAAAAAAGCTTGTATAAAAAGGTACTGGAACTGAGCAAATCGGGAGAAAGAAAAATGATTAAAACTTATTCCCGTTGTTCGACTATTATTCCCGAAATGGTTGGCGGAACCATATCTGTTTATAATGGAAAAACATGGGTTCCTGTTTATATCACTGAAAATCTTGTTGGTCATAAACTTGGCGAATTCGCTCCTACAAGAATTTTCCGTGGACATTCAGGCTCTGACAAAAAGGCAGCGGCAAAATAGGTGGAATTATGAAAGAGAAAACTGGTTACAGAGCTATAAGTAAATTCCTTATTGGATCACCATCTAAGATTAGGCCGGTGGCGGATCTTGTACGGCGCCGTACTTATCCGGAAGCGATTTCCATTTTAGAAAATATGCCGCACAAGGGAGCGAGACTTATTCGTAAAACTGTTAAATCCGCGGCGAGTAATGCTCTTTCGGATAACAAAAAACTTGATGAAGACATGCTTTATGTGCGGGAAATATATATTGATGAAGGCCCCCGGCTTAAAAGAATCTGGTTCCGCGGCAGGGGGCGCGCGGATATGCAGTTAACAAGGATGTGTCATATAACTGTAGTTGTAGATGAAGCGGCTGGCGCGGAAAAAACAGCGGTGCCTGCCGGTAAACCTTCCAAAAAGGCGGCTAAATAATGGGACAAAAAGTTAACCCTACAGGGCTTAGAATCGGTATTAATAAGACATGGGGCTCTCGCTGGTATGTTGATCCAAAAGAGTATGTTGACGCCCTTCATGAAGATTTATATCTGCGCAAGCTCATTATGGATATGCCCGAAACAAAGGGCGCTGATATAGCAGAACTGGAAATAATTCGTCACCCGCAAAGAATAACTATTACAATTCATACAGCTCGTCCTGGTGTAATTATTGGCGTTAAAGGCGCTAACATAGAAAAAATCGGAAACGATTTACAGAAAAAAGTCAGCAAGAAAGTACAGATAAAAATTAAAGAAGTGCGCAATGCCGATAACAACGCGCAGATTATCGCGCAGAATATTTCCCGTCAATTATTAGCGCGTTCAAATTACAGGCGCGCTATGAAACAGGCAATCACAAACGCCATTAAAAAAGGAAATGCTCAAGGTGTAAAAGTTCGTTTATCCGGAAGACTTGGCGGCGCAGAAAAAGCTCTCACTAAAGAAGATAAGGAAGGACGTATTCCGCTTCATACATTAAGAGCGGATATAGATTATGGTTTTGCCGAAGCGCATACTCCCTTTGGTTCTATAGGTATAAAAGTATGGGTTTACAACGGCATGAAATATGGTAAAGAACAAAAAGAAGACGCAGGCGCTCTTGTCCGCAAACGACGCGACAGGGTTCCTGGCCGAACCGATGGTTCGAGGGGATAGTAATGAAACTGCGTTTCATTTTCGATTTAATGTGCTGTTATATAACCGCACAGGATAGAGGTTAGGTTAGGTATGCAGAGTCCAAAACGTGTAAAGCGCCGTAAAGTACAGAGAGGCAATATGCCTGGAAACGCCACAAGGTGCAATAGTGTTGTGTTTGGCGATTACGCTCTTGTTGCTTTGGACAGGATGTGGATTACAAACCGTCAGGTAGAAGCGGCTCGTGTCGCTATTAACCGGCATGTAAAACGCGGCGGCAAAATGTGGATACGCATTTTTTGCGATAAGCCATTTTCCAAGAAACCAGCGGAAACCCGCATGGGTAAAGGAAAAGGCGCTCCTGAATATTGGGTAGCGGTTGTTAAACCCGGAACAGTTATGTTTGAGCTTGGCGGCGGTATTAACCGCGCTCTGGCGGAAGAAGCTATGGCTTTGGCAGGATCAAAACTGCCAATTAAAACCAAATTTGTCGCTCGTTCAGAAATGGAACTTGGGGCATAGGGGGCGCAGTTGAAAAATTCATTCAAAAACCTGTCGTTTTCCGAGCTTAAAGTTAAACGGGACGAGCTTAAAAAGAAGTATATGGAATTTCGTTTTAAAATTGTTATCGGTCATGTAGATAACCCTTTACAAAAGCGTACGCTGCGACGGCAGATTGCCAGGCTTAATACATTAATCCACGCACATGAAAAAGCGGAGCAAAAAGCTAATCAAACGAAGTTTGAGGAGGCTAAATAATGACAGAACAAACAACAAAAGCAACAGCTAATGTTACAAGCGGTAAAAAAGAATTTATCGGAATTGTAGAGAGCGACAAGATGGAAAAATCAATTGTTGTAGCAATTGAAACATTGACACTTCATCCTCTTTATAAAAAATATGTAAAACGGGCAAAAAAAGTAAAAGCTCATGACGAAAAGAATGAAGCAAAGCAAGGCGATCGTGTCCGGGTTATCGAATGCAGGCCAATCAGTAAAGAAAAATGCTGGAAGCTTGTTAACATTATTGAAAGAGCCAAGTAAGGGGAGATAGAAAATGATTCAAGGAGAAAGCTTCCTGAATGTGGCAGATAATTCAGGGGCCAAGCTGGTTCAGTGTATCAAAGTTCTGGGTGGGTCCAAAAGAAGGTATGCCGGGATTGGTGATATTGTTGTAGTGGCGGTAAAAGAAGCTTTGCCCACATCGACCATAAAAAAAGGCGCTGTGGAAAAAGCGGTTGTGGTACGTACGCATAAAGAATATCGCCGCCCCGATGGAACTTATATAAGGTTTGATGATAACGCATGTGTCATTATTGATGCTGCGTTAAATCCTAAGGGTAAGCGTATTTTCGGGCCTGTGGCGCGTGAATTAAGGGAAAGAAGTGAGTTTATGAAGATCGTATCCCTTGCCCCGGAAGTTTTATAGGAGTGGTCATGAAACAAGTTTCATGTTCGATTAAAATTGCGGCGCGCCAGCAAAGCTGGCGAATACAGCCGCTCATAATTGAGGTTATCAATGGCTGAAGCTGTACATAAATTTAAACTTAAAAAAGAAGATACTGTCGAAGTTATCGCCGGTAAAGATAAAGGTAAACGCGGCAGAGTTTTAAAGATACTGCATGATAAAGATCGAATTGTTGTGGAAGGAGTTAATATCGTCAAGAAAGCGCAGAAGAAGAGAAAGCAGTCAGATCGCGGCGGTATAGCCGAGATATCGGCGCCGCTTCATTCTTCCAACCTGATGATTATTTGTAAAAAATGCGGTCCTACACGCATTGGTTATAAGATTGACGGAGAAAAAAAGAGCAGAACATGCAGGAAATGCGGGGAGGTATTGTAATGGAAAAAAATTATGTTCCCCGGTTAAAAAAGATTTATAGGGAGCAGGTAGCTCCTGAAATGTTTAAGGAATTTAACTATAAATCCAATATGCAGATACCAAAGCTTCAGAAAATTGTAGTGAGTATGGGAGTTGGTGAAGCATTGCAAAATAAAAAACTATTAGATGCAGCTGTTGATACATTAACTCAAATAACCGGTCAAAAAGCGGTAAAAACAAAAGCTAAAAAAAGTATTGCTAACTTTAAAATCAGAGCTGGTCAGGAAATTGGAGCGAAAGTAACTCTTCGCGGAGCTATGATGTACGAGTTTTTTGACAGGCTTGTAAATGTCGCTCTTCCCCGTGTTAAAGATTTCCATGGCATTAATCAAAACGCTTTTGACGGTCATGGAAATTATTCAATGGGAATTCAAGAGCAGATCATTTTTCCGGAAATTGATTTTGATAAAATTGAAAAGGTAGCCGGATTAAATATTGTTATTGCGACATCCGCAAAAACAGACGCGGAAGCAAAAGCATTCCTTTCAAAGTTTGGAATGCCTTTTAGGAAATAAGGGGGTTTCTAAATCAATGGCTTAAAACCATAGGTTTGGAATTCCGATAAACTGCCCGCGGTGCGGGCATTATTGAGGAGTATAAATGGCACGTAAGGCAATGATTGTTAAAGCGCAGCGAACACCTAAGTATAAAACACGAAAGGTTAACCGCTGCAGGATATGCGGAAGGCCAAAGGGCTTTTTACGGAAATTTGAAATGTGCCGTCTTTGCTTTCGAAAACTCGCGAGCGAAGGGATGATTCCCGGCGTAACAAAATCTAGCTGGTAGGAGATTAGGATGAGCGTATCAGATCCCGTTGCGGACATGCTGACAAAGATACGGAATGCCGGCATGGCAAGGCATGAAAAAGTAGATATTCCCACCTCCAGGCTTAAGCTTGAGATAGTCAAGATATTGAAGACCGAAGGGTATATTAAGAATTTTAAAAAGGCGAACCAGGAAGGATCAAATGTTATTCGGGTTTTCCTAAAGTACGATGACAATACCACCCCTATTATTCACGGTATAGAAAAGGTGTCTAAACCCGGACGCCGTGTTTATATGGGATATAAAAACATGCCGAGGGTATTGAACGGCTACGGAACCCTGATCGTTTCCACGTCACAGGGTGTTACAACAGGTAAAAAAGCCGCAGAAAAAAAAGTCGGCGGTGAAATCATTTGTACCGTATGGTAAAGAGAGTGTGGTAGAACTTATGGTTTTTATAAGAGGATTATATGTCTAGAATCGGAAAAATACCGGTTAAGGTTCCTGGCGGGGTAAAAGTAACTTTTCAAAACGATGAAATATTCGTAGAAGGCCCAAAAGGAAAGCTTCAACAAAAATATCACCCGGTCATTACTTTTACGGAAAATGGCGGAGAGATAATTGTAAGCCGGCAAAATGAGGAAAAGCAATCGAAGGCGTTTCATGGCCTTTATCGTAATCTCCTTAATAATATGATTACCGGTGTTTCTGCCGGTTTTAGTAAATCGCTTATTGTTACTGGTGTTGGTTACAAGGCTGAGGTGCAGGGAAAGCTTCTTTCTATGAGTCTTGGGTATTCCAATGATATTTTTGTAGCTATTCCGGAAGGTTTGGCTGTTACTCTCGATCAGGGCGGCAAGATTACAATTACCGGAATTGAAAAACAGCGTGTTGGAGAATTTGCTGCGCAGATTCGTAAGTTACGGGGACCTGAACCTTACAAGGGCAAAGGTACCCGCTATGATAATGAAATTATCAGACGTAAAGTCGGTAAATCAGGCGTAAAGTAGGGGAATGAGTATGTTGCAGAAAATGCTGGAAAAAAACAGAAAACGGCTGAGAAGAAGAATACACATACGCAAAAGAATTTTTGGGACCGCCGAACGTCCGAGAATGACTGTAACAAAGAGTAATCGTTGTCTTTCTGTTCAAATTATTGATGATGATAAAGGGCATACTCTGGTTTCGGCTTCATCTCTTGAGAAGGATTTAAAGAACATTAAAGCTACTGTCGCGGGTGCCGCTCAGTTAGGTGAAATTGTTGGTAAGCGTCTGTTGGAAAGAAACATCAAAGCTGTAGTTTTTGACCGCAATGGATACTTATATCATGGTATTGTTAAGGCTTTGGCTGATGGAACCCGGAAAGCGGGAATCAATTTCTAGGGGGCAAAATGGCAAAAAATAATGATATGATTGAAGACAATGTAAATAATTCAGTCGAAGCTAAAGACATGGAAGCGGGCGCTGGAGTTGAAGTTGAAGCCGCGGCAGAAGTACCCCGCAATGAAGGCAGAGGGAACCTGGATGGACGGCGAGAAGGCGGCCGCCGCGGCCGCGGAAGGGATCGCGATCGAGGCGATCGTGAACCGGTAGAAAAAGAATTTATCGAGAAGCTTGTAAAGCTAAACAGAACTGCGAAAGTTGTTAAAGGCGGCCGGCGTTTTTCTTTCTCGGCTCTCACGGTAATAGGAGATCGTAAAGGAAAAGTCGGTTTTGGATTTGGTAAAGCAAATGATGTTTCCGAAGCTATCCGTAAAAGTGTAGATAAAGCAAAACGTAACATGATAATACTTCCGGTAAAAAATGGAACAATTCCACATGAGGTTACCGGGTTCTTTAAATCATCACATGTGTTATTAAAACCTGCACGTTCAGGAACCGGTATTATTGCTGGTGGACCTGTTCGAGCGATAATGGAAGCAGGCGGTGTTACCGATGTACTTTCAAAATCCATCGGTTCGTCAAATCAGTATAACGTAGTTAAAGCGGCATTTGATTGCATTAATAAAATGATGGATGCCAAAACGATATCAAGAAACAGGGGTAAATCCCTGAATGAGTTGTGGGGTTGAGGTTAGTATGAGCAAGATTAAAATTCGCCTGGTACGCAGTACAATCGGCGCTCTTCCGCAGCATCGCGCTACAGTTCGATCTTTGGGTCTTCGTAAAATTGGTTCCAGTAAAGTGCAGGAAGCAAGTCCGGCTATTATGGGAATGGTAAAAGCAGTCTCTCATTTAGTAACAGTAGAGGAATGTAAGTAATGGCGCATGATTTTAATTTACACGCCCCAGCCGGCGCGAACAAACGTAAACGTATTCTAGGACGCGGACAGGGTTCTGGCCGAGGAACCACTTCAGGTAAAGGACACAAAGGGCAGAAAGCCCGTTCAGGCGGCAAAACTTATGTTGGTTTTGAAGGCGGACAGATGCCTCTATATAGAAGACTCGCGCGGAGAGGTTTTTCTAATCATCCCTTTAAACAGGAATGGCAGATTGTCAATTTAGGCGAAATAGAAAAACGCTATGAAACAGGTGAAACTGTGGATCTGGCTAGTTTACATAAAAAAGGGTTAATAAAAGGGGCAGATCCGATAAAAATTCTTGCCAATGGTAATTATTCTAAAAAGCTTAGTTTCAAAATAGATGCGATTTCAGCTTCGGCAAAGGAAAAAGTTGAAAAACTTGGAGGTGATGTTACCGTTATACCTCCTCCGGAGAAAGCGAGACCTAAAAATAAAAACAAAGCTGCTAAGGCAGGCGGAGTATAATCAATGGCTAATCCCATAGTTGGAATGTTACGAATAAAGGAACTGCGTGAACGCATTTTCTTTACCCTGGGAATGCTTTTAGTATTCCGAATTGGCGCTGTGTTCCCTATTCCTGGAATCAATGTAAGGGAATTATCCACTTTCTTTAAAACACAAGTATCAGGCACCAATCCAATAGTTGACTATTTGGACTTCTTTGCCGGCGGCGCGTTTTCTAACTTCTCTGTATTCATGCTTGGGATTATGCCTTATATTTCAATGTCAATTATCATGCAGCTTTTACTCATTGTTTTCCCAGCTTTAAAAAAGATATCTCAGGAAGACTGCGGCCGCAAAAAAATTCAAAAATGGCAGCGTTACGGAACTGTAGTAGTTTGTTTAATTCAGGCTTTGGCTGTTTCTCAATATGCCAGACATATTAACAGTCAAGTACAGAATCTTCTGTATGTTGATATGTTTCAGTTTACTTTGATCTCCATGCTTACTGTTACAACAGGAACAATGTTTCTGATGTGGATAGGAGAGCAGATAACAAAACGAGGTGTTGGTAACGGTATATCATTATTAATTTACGCTGGTATTGTAGCGCGGCTGCCTCAGGCGATTTTTGAATTATTTGACATGATGAGAAGACAAACAATCAATCCTGTCTTTGTAATAATCGTTCTTGTAATGTTTGTAGCGGTTGTAGCTTTGGTTGTTTTTGAAAAACAGGGGCAGCGCAAGATTCCTGTTAATTACGCGAAACGTGTTGTCGGCAGGAAAATGTACGGAGCGCAAAATACATATATCCCGTTTAAAATAAACCCTTCAGGAGTAATACCTGTAATCTTCGCTTCATCAATTTTGATGTTCCCAATGCAGATAGCTCAGTCTCTTGGCGGCGGCGGCAATAACTGGCTTTCTGCAGTAGCCCGCGCGTTAACCCCGCAGGGTTTGTTGTATAACATTTTATATGTGCTTTTAATTATTTTCTTCGCGTATTTTTATACACAGGTTACATTAAACCCGGTAGAAATAGCTAAGCAAATCCGGGAGAATGGCGGTTCCATTCCCGGTATTCGATCTGATCGTATCGAAGAACACTTGACTAGAATTCTCAATCGTATTGTGCTTCCGGGTTCGCTGTACCTGGCTTTTATTGCCGTTACTCCGACCCTTATTCAATTGGCATTCAGGATTCCTCCATCGGTTGCTTACTTGATGGGAGGTACATCGTTACTCATTATGGTAGGCGTAGGGCTTGATACCATGACTCAAATTGAAGGATTGTTAAAAATGCATCATCATGAAGGTCTGGTTAAACGCGGTAAATTACGCGGACGAAACTTATAGCGGCATGGTTGGTGTTACAATAGGTTGCAGGAATTAAGGATTTAGGAGATTATAAAGAATGAAAGTTAGAACAAGCGTAAAGCCCATTTGTGATAAATGTAAAGTAATTAAGCGCGGCGGGATTATTCGCATTATTTGTCAAAATCCCAAGCATAAGCAAAAACAAGGCTAGGAAGGAGAGTAATGATGAAACTTTGTTTCATTTTTGATTTTAATGCGCGGCTGATTAGCCGGGCGAAGTAGAGGTTAATATGGCGCGTCTTGTGGGGGTTGACCTCCCGAATAAACATGTAAATATCGCATTGACCTATATTTTTGGTATTGGCAGGTCAAGTGCTGATGAGATTGTAGCGAAGGCAAAGCTCGATCCAATGAGAAAGATTAATGATTTATCTCAGGAAGAGTTAAACGAGCTGAGAAACATTATAGAAAGTGATTATAAGGTCGAAGGCCGTTTGCGCACTGAAGTCGCGCTTAACATTAAACGGTTAATGGATATTGGATGTTACCGCGGTTTACGGCATCGTAAGGGACTTCCATTGCGTGGCCAGCGCACAAGGACAAATGCCCGTACTCGCAAGGGTAAAAAGAAAACAGTTGCCGGCAAGAAGAAATAATGAATAAACCATTGGTTTATGTCGCATAATTATGATGGAGGAGTGAGTGGCTGCTACAGCAAAGAAGAAGAAGGAAAAAAAATCAGTATATGAAGGTAATGTCTTTATTCAGGCAACCTTCACAAATACTATTGTTACAATTACCGATCTTATGGGAAATACCACTTCCTGGGCAAGTTCGGGAATGCTGCAATTCAGGGGAGCGAAAAAATCGACTCCGTTTGCCGCTCAATCTGTAACCGAAACAGCAGCTCAAAAAGCGCTGCAGGCAGGTTTACGGGAAGTGCATGTATATATAAAAGGACCGGGTATTGGCAGAGAATCTGCGATCCGGCAGCTTGGAGTAATGGGCATTAAGGTTAAGTCGATTAGCGACGTTACCCCAATTCCGCATAATGGCTGCAGGCCAAGAAAAACTCGTCGCATATAGTAAGCAAGTTGCTTAGCGATATATTACAGGAGAAGGAATATGGCTAGATACACCGGCCCTGTTTGCAGGATGTGCCGTGTAGAACAAAAAAAATTAATGCTGAAAGGGAACCGATGCAAGAGCGATAAGTGCCCAATGAATAAAAAGCGCTCCGCTCCTGGAAAGGATCCTAAAGCTCGTGCCGGAAAAAGATCGGATTACGGCGTTCAATTACGGGAAAAGCAAAAACTAAAAAGAATTTATGGAATGATGGAAAAGCAATTCAGGCTTTTCTTTGAGCGCGCCCAGCGTATGCCCGGTATTGCCGGTGAAAACCTTTTTGCTTTACTGGAAAGGCGTCTTGATAATATCGTATACCGTTTACGCTTTGCTTCATCCAGAAGCCAGGCGCGTCAGCTTGTATTACATGGTCATATACTTGTAGATGGTAAAAAAATTACGATACCTTCGTATCTTGTGAAAACAGATAATGAAATCAGCATCGCAGAAGGAAGTAAAAATATGACCAATATAAAAGACGCGTTAAGAGAATATGGAAAGTCAGGAGTTATGCCCTGGCTTAGTCTCGATCCTGATGCGATGAAAGGAAAGTTCCTGGCTGCTCCGCGCAGAAGTGATATTACCGACCTTGGTGATATTAAGGAACAGATGATCATCGAATTATATTCCAAGTAAGGAGCGCTCATGGCCCGTAAGAACCTTATGCAAGGATTCAAACGTCCTAAAAGTTTTACATTTGAGCATGGCGAGCTCAATCAAAACTATGGTAAGTTTATAGCCTCTCCGTTTGAACCAGGTTTTGGTACGACAGTTGGCAATACATTACGCAGAGTACTTCTTTCTTCAATTCAGGGTTATGCCATAACCGCTGTCAGGATAGAATCTATTGATACGAATGGAACCACTCATAATGTATCCAGTGAGTTTGAAACAATTCCAAACATCGTTGAAGATACTCTGGAAGTTATTAATAACCTGAAGCAGATACGGTTAAAATTACCGGATGACGCCGAACAGGATGTTTTGCTTTATGAATGGTCCGGTAAACAGGAAATTAAAAGTGATGATTTTGCCCGTTTAGGCCAGGTGGAAGTTCATTCAACAGGTCAGCATATAATGACCTTGATGGATAATGCTAATATCAGATTTGAAATACAAATAGATCTTGGCCGCGGTTATGTACCATCCGAAGTTAATGAACGTTACATTGAAGTTATTAATACAATTCCGGTAGACGCTATTTTCTCACCTGTTAAAAAAGTAAAATTCAATGTTGAATCTACACGGGTAGGGCAGCGCAATGATTATGATAAACTGGTTCTTGAAATATGGACAGACGGAACTGTCAGACCGGAAGACTCTCTTGCAGAAGCAGCCAAGATAGCGAAAGATCATTTTTCTGTTTTTATCAACTTTGATGAAAATAACCTTGGCATAGAAGAAGATATAGATGATGAAAACGAACATATCCGTAAAATATTAAGCACTCCGGTAGAAGAACTTGAGCTTTCTGTTCGTTCATCTAATTGTTTAAAAAACGCGAATATTAAAACAATTGGAGAGCTTACGCGTAAGACCGAAGATGATATCGCAAGAACAAGAAATTTTGGTAAAAAATCACTTCAGGAAATCAAGGAAAAACTTAAAGAATGGAATTTAAGCCTTGGGATAACAGATTTGAATGTCCTGAAAAATGCCCGTATGGAAAATAAAACAAAGGAAACAGAAGATGAAGCATAGGAGAGGATTTAACCCCCTGCAAAGAATGGCGGCGCATCGTAAAGCGCTTCGCAGGAATATGGTTACAAGCCTGTTCAGGCAGGAACGGATTAGAACAACAAAGGCAAAGGCTCTTGAAATTCGCAGGGCAGCTGAAAAGATGATTACGCGGGCGAAAGAAGATTCTGTGCATAACCGGAGGATTGTTTCCAGCCGTTTGTTTGATGAAGCCATTGTCGCTAAACTTTTTACCAATATCGCTCCGCGGATGAAAGACAGGAATGGCGGTTATACCCGTATTATTAAACTTGGTGAACGGAAAAATGATGCTGCGGAAATTGTTATTCTGGAACTGGTCGATTATCAGCTTGATACCAGCGAAAAAAAGAAAGCAAAGAAAGAAAAAGCCAAGGATACCAAAGGCAGTGATGCCAAAGGCAGCCGCGGCGCAAAGGGGAAATAGATGTCTAAAGCGCATAGAGGAAAAGGAATACTTGATCAATTTGCCCACGGCCGCGGTAATTGCCCGGTTTGTGACAGAAGCGGCGTAAAAATTCTCTACGAACAGGAAGCCGGAGGGCAAAAATTTAAAATATGTAAAATTTGCAGAGCCGCAATAAAAAGCGGAAAGAAAAAACTGCCTGTTGTTGAAGTAACACCGCCTCCGGCAGAAGCACCCAAACCTGCTGCTGAAGCTCCTAAAGCTGCAGTGGAAACACCTGCACCGACGGAAACTGAGGTTAAAGAAGAAACGCCGCCTGCAGAAGCTTAAAATGTTTAGTTAAATAATATATCAGTTTATAAATGGATTTTCCATAATAATTTTTGTATTCAATCTGTTTAATACATTATAGAAAAAGTCCATTGTCATGGTTCTGTCGGTGTTTCTGTGACCATGGTTGTTTAATAATTCTTCGGTATATAAATATAATGGATAGGCTTTTGTATTCCTGAAGCTGCGATCATAATGGGTTATAACAGGTATCATTCCAAAGTCAGAAATGGATAGTTCTGTTTCTTCATCCTTAGATTCTATTTTAGAAAAAGTAACTACCATCATTCCGCCGATTAGTCTTTCCCTTTCTCTTTGGTGGGAAACAAAATTTCCAAGGGAGTAATAACATATTGTATTTTTTCCGTCAGGACGGGTGATGGTTTCTACCCTTTGGAGTACATGTGGATGATGTCCTATAATTAAATCAACATTATGCTGAGCTAGAAATTGAGCTAAATCTGTTTGTGACCTGTCAGGTTGTAAAAGGTATTCTGCGCCCCAATGTATAGAAACAATTAAAAAATCGCATAATGGACGTAAGGCGTTAATTTCCTGTGTCATTTTATTTCTGTCAATCATGGATACAAGGTTTGGATTGTCTCTTGGAAGCGGTATTCCGTTAAGGCTGAAAGTATAGGATAAAAACCCAAGGGTAATATCATTTTTTGAAATAATACGCGCGTTTTCTCCTTCTTTTCTGGCGCCTATAACAGTAAATTCTTCAAAGGTGTCAAGAAAATCAAGCGTTGCATATAAGCCGTCTCTTCCCATGTCCATCGCGTGATTATTGGCGAGATTTACTATGTCAAAACCTGTTTCCGCAAGAGTTCCTGCCAATGACTGAGGTGTATTAAATCTTGGATATCCGGAATAGCCGAATCTGGTGCCGGCCATTACAGTTTCCTGATTAATAAAAGCAAGATCAGCGTTTTCGATTATGCTTTTTACTTCTGTATAAATTGGAGAAAAATCATAAACTCCGTCTACTAATGAAGAACGAATTAAAGAATCATGAAATAAATTATCGCCGACAGCGACAAAAGAAAGAGTATGGTGTTTAGGTCCTTCTTCTATTATTTCTATATCTGCAGATATGTCTGTTTTATTTTCTGTATCGCTTTCTGAATCAATCGCTTTTAAAGATGTTCTTGATTGACATGAAAAAAGGAATAAAATAACCAGAGATAAAATAACGATTTTATTTTTCATATCTGCCTCCGATAACTCTTTGTGAACCTGAAAGGTCTTTATATAATTGTATATCATTAAATCCTTTTTTATCAAGTAATATTGATATATCATCCATCTGGCACGGATCTGCTTCCAGTAATAAATAGCCGTTTTGCAGCAGGTATTCAGGAGCTTTTTCTATAATGCGATTAATTATTTCCAGGCCTGAAACACCGCCATCAAGAGCAAGCCTGGGTTCATTTTGAACTTCGGTTGATAATGTCTGTATTTCATCCGATGGAATGTATGGAGGGTTTGATATTATCAAGTTGAATTTAGTGTTTAGTGTGGAGTGTTTAGTGTGGAGTGAGGAATGTTTAATGTGGAATGTGGAATGTGGAATGAGTTGGGCGTTATAGAGATCTCCAAGATAGAAGTGGATTTGGGTGTTGGGGAGGAGTTTTGAGGCGTTTGTTTTGGCGACTTCTAAGGCTTCGGGAGAGATGTCG
>Ga0123356_10003130_pt1 | contig 17444 bp, 21 predicted proteins | sample TergutEmb28metaG_2_FD_92546 | JGI IMG/M metagenome (GOLD analysis project Ga0123356, IMG submission 92546) | Embiratermes neotenicus P3 segment gut microbial communities from Petit-Saut dam, French Guiana - Emb289 P3 | ecosystem: Host-associated > Arthropoda: Insects > Digestive system > Gut ...
GGGGGGGGGGGTTGAGAAAGCGTGGCCCAAGTTCGTGTTTTCCAGCGGTTGGCAAGGGGCAGTGTTGGAGGGGGGTGGGCTAGTACATCGGGTGGGGTAGGCGGGTTATCCGCAGGGGTAGGGGGCAGCAAAAGGGCAGAGGGGGGGGGTTGCCTAGGGGCCGGAGGCGTAGGGGCGGCTTTGGGTAGAGGGGGCCACTGGCCGAATAACTCTTCTTGTTTCATTCTTCGTCTGGGACTCTGTCCCTTTTGAGTGCACGGAGTTGTTCCTGGGCTCTTTGAGCATATTCTTCGCCCTTGGGAAGCATTTGGATAACTTCCTTAAAGAATTGTTCTGCCTGCTCCGGCTGGGTAGCGCGAAGCGTATAGGCGCGCAAATAAGTCTCTTTGGCTTTGGCGCGCACTTCGTCCATAAGGCTTTGGGCTGTGGCGTTCTTGGAATCCATCTTCAGGAGGCCCATGGCCAAGCCGGCTGCCTCTCCCAAATGTCCACCCAGTTTGGCCTCGCGGGCACGTTTTTCAACAGCGGGGATGGCAAACGACACAATGCGCCGCGTATGGATAGAGATGACGCCTTCAGAAAGTTGCCTATCCAGCTCATAGAGGGCAAAAAACTCTTGAGCGCTCAAAGCCTCAATACGGCGGTCCTTGTTGGAAAATTCTTCCAAGAGGGACTGCATTTTTTTGCAGCGAGCATGTTTGGGTGCACAAGCCGAAACCAAGCGGACGGCTTCTTCCATTTCCCCTGCCTTATATTTTTCAGAAACGGCAACCCAAGGGGTTTCTGGAACAGGGGGGGGCCGCACGGGATGGTCGATGCGGTGGAGAGCCTCTTTGGCAATGCCCTGCAAGTCCATGGCATCTCGATGCATGGGCACCACCGCCAAAATATCATCGGCCATGGTGTTGAGTTTCACCATGCTGTCGCGGTTTGTCGTTTGCGAGGCCAGGTTTTTAGCCATGGCCACTTTTTTGCCGAGCGCTTCTTGGAGTTTCTGTTTGAGCTTCATCAAACGCTCATATTGGTGCTTTGTCTCTGTCACCTCTCCCAAGCGGGTATTGGCTTCTTTAAGCTCCAGCAAAACCAGCGCATCCTCTGCTGCACTCATCGCCATCTGGTTGGGCACCTCACGCTCTGCTTCCTTGAGGAATCCCTGTATTTCATCCATGCGATAGGAAGGGGCTTCTTCCTGCAAGCCCAGAAAAACGTCCTTGGCTTTCAACCAATCATCCACACGGACAAAGTTTTTTGCATCCTGGAAACGCGCATTGAGTTCTTCTTCATATTGCTGTTGAAGCAACATTCTTTTTCTCAGCTCATCCTGTTTCTCGGCCTCCTTCCACTTCACAACCACGCCTACGCCCAAGAGGATAAGCATAAACCCCAGCACACCCAGCAGCAGTTTTCGACGCTTTTTCTTCGTCTCCATCCCCTCCTGCTGCTGTCTGCGCGCACGCAAGCTCTGCCTTGAAGAGCGGCGAGGCTCCAAAGCTGCGCTGCTGCCGCTGCCTTTGGCCGAGCGTTGTTTTTGCGCTTCTGTCTGAGAAACACCCCCTTTCACAGCCAAGGCTGCGCCGCTGCCGCTGCCTTTGGCCGAGCGCCGTTCTCCCTCGTCTCCTTGAGAGACAAACTCAAATTCCGTATCTCCCAAAATAATCCTATCGCCGTTTTTCAACAAAGTTTCTTCGTTGATGGGTTTCTCATTGATGAGGGTACCGTTGCCGGAGCCCATGTCCGAAGCCATCCACCCTTCAGCTGTCTGGCGCAGCAGCAAATGCTTTCGCGAAACGGAATTGTCCGGAAGGGGGATGGCATTTTCTGGAGAACGCCCGACAACCATCTCTTCCCCTGCCAAAAGGTATTCTGCACCCAGCTGGCTTCCCTCCACACACACCAACTTGGCCTCTGGCGAGACAGCCTCTTCTTGAGGAAGCTCTTCGGAAAACGCTTGGCGAGCCACTTTGGAAGGCGTTTCTCCCGAAGAAGCTCGCACAGGACGCTTTTCAGACGAACGAAGCGAACGTTGTCGAGAAGACTTGGAATTTGAAGCTGCCATAGCAAAACAAAAACTTAGCCGACAAAGGCTGAAAAGACAAAGAAACACTCCCTATTAACCTGCCAAAAAGGCATAGGCAATGGGGCTGAACAAGACAATGAAGACGGTGGGGAAAATACAAGCAATGAGTGGAAACAACATTTTGACGGGTGCTTCGCCGGCAAGTTTTTCGGCACGTTGGGTGCGGTCTATGCGCAATTGTACGGACTGGATTCGAAGCACTTTTCCGAGGCTGGTCCCCATCCTGTCTGCTTGAATGAGCGCGGAAATAAACTGCGTCACCGCCGGCAAGTCGATGCGGTATACCATCGTTTTGAGAGACTCCTCCCTGCCCTTGCCCATTTTAAGCTGTTTGAGCACCAAATTAAATTCGTCGCGCAAAGGCCCTGCCCTGCCTTTCTCAACCACTTTGGCCAAGGCGCCTGTAAAATCCAAACCCGCTTCAACAGACAACGTCAGCAAGTCGAGATCATAAGGAAGCGCTCGACTGATTTTGAGGTGGCGTTTTTTGACTTGGTCACTCAGCCAAATTCTTGGGTACCACAGGCCTACAAGCCCCACGAGCAGTGACCACAGCACATTAAAGTCAAAAGCATTTGCAGCAAAAAGGCCAAAACAAAGGCCCACCGCCAAACCAATTTCCTGCAGGGCCATAAACTCTTCAGGGTAATAATCCGCCGGCTCCCCCGCACGTACCAATTGACGGCGTATGCGATGCTCATAACCGGGCCACATGAACCGCCGATTGATAACCCCCAATCGACGGATAAGCATATTGCTGGCCCCCCTCATCCCCCCCAGAGATTCATTGCTGACTCCTTCAGATAATTTTTGAAGATAGGACCGATGGAGCCAATAAACAAAAAACCAAACGGCCGCAGCAACAGCCATGGCAGAAATCAGAAACGCCAGAGGAATCAGCACGGAATATAAAGAGCCCAATATTTTTTCCATGGCGTTCCTCAAATGTCGATGTTGACAATGCGCCGAATAATCAGCATGCCGAGAACTTCCATAACGGCGACGACGCCTACCATGAGATAGCCCCAATAACTGTTCATCAGCGGTTGCATCAAATCCGGCCTTTGGTAGTTGACAATCATCCCAAGAATAATCGGCATCGCAGCCACAACCCACCCCTGCAATTTTCCTTGTGCCGTCATCGCCGCAATTTTTCCTTCCAACCGAAAACGCTCGCGGATGGTGCCCGACAAGGTTTCAAACATCTCCGACATGTTGCCTCCCAGCTGGCGCGCAATATTTGTCGAAACAGCCACCAAATCCAAATCCTCGGAGCCCACACGTGCAGCCATGTTCAGCAAAGCCTGATCTAAAGGCACCCCCAATTTGACTTCACGCACATATAAAGTGAATTCCTGCCCCAGAGGACTCGGCGCATCTTTGGCAATAAACTCAACAGCCTGTTGAAATGTAAGGCCTGCCTTAAAGGCATTGGACATGCCCTGCAAAGCATCCACCAATTGCGCATTGAAAAGACGAATTCTCCGTTTGCGAAACTGTTTGATGAGAATCATCGGCAAAAAAAACCCAAAAATGGTGGCAAAAATGGCCAAAAGGCCATTGAAAATGACATAGGCCAACAACCCCAAAAGAACCATGGTCGCCATATTCATCATCAACAACTGTCGGGGATCGATAAACAAAAACATGTTCCCCAAATCATCCAAAGAACGAACCACATAGCGCTCTTGGTATTGTTCATAGGCGCGGACAAAAACACCATAAATCACCAAGAACAAAAGGAACAACGCAACCGTAATAGAAAGAGCTGCCAGCCCTGGATACAATGCATTCATAAAGCATTCCTGCCTTTAACGAGCGACGCCTGATTGAATCACTTCAATCATTCTCTCACGTCTTCTCCCCAGGCTTTTTTGCATTTCTGGATCCGTCAATGTGCGAATGGTTGTCTTTCGCATGTCCGAAGAAACATCCGTGTCTTCTTCGTTGCGCAAGGACAAAGTCAAAGAGCCAAGCTCTTGCGCCAGCGCCAATTGCTCAACATCTTCAGGCAAAACCAACAGCGAAACCTCACTGTATTTGCGGTCTCCTTCGGATATCAGCGCAGCATTCGTGGTGCCCGTAATCGTTCCCGTCGCCAACACCACAACACCTTGCATGAGCGTCATCGAAATGTTCTCTTGTGATTGAGAGTCTCTGAAAATCCCAATAATATCTACCCTATCATTGGGGCGTACCCACCCGCCTACGGAAGAGGTGTTGTTCACTTTCAAGGTAAAGGCACGCATGCGCTTCAAAACCTTCCTGGAAAGCTGTTCCAGAGGCTTGGCCATCGAAAATTGTGACCACAATATGGGATCGCCTTTTTGGACGTTCGCCAAAATCTTCTGGTTCTGAATGGCGTCAACACTTCCAGCGCCAATGTTGGAAGTCGTTACAAAACGCTCAGGCACTTCATATAATGCCAACATATCCCTCGTCACATCCGTGCCCTCTGGAATGTCGACATTGGCAACAATCACCGTCTTTAAATTCCAACCCCTTTTGACTTCCAGCGCCTGGCTTTTGATAGCGGTGAAAGCCAAAATCCCCGCAAAAGCAGCCAGAGCAAACGCAAGCACAAGGGGCATTTTTCCCTTCAACATACAGCAGCTTCTCCCGTTAAACGAACGAATACATTAAACCGGAAACCCATCCCCTCTCATTTTTCCAAATGTAGGCATATCCTCTGCACTCTGCCAACTGCATTTCTCATGGATACCTATAAGTAACAAAACCGCACAGGCCCTAGCCCTCTTCGCTCGAACCTTGCGAGGAACGAATGGCTCTTCTCCACTTGAGCAATACAACCAGCAACACCACAAATAGGCCCGCCAACAGTTGCCAACACAAACCTACTGGAAACGGCTCCTTCATGTGAATATAGAGCATGCGCCCCAAAGCCAGTCCCAAAAGTCCGCCTGTCAACGTGCGCCACCCGTTTGAAAAAGCCTTGGGCCAAAATTGGCCCCACACCCAATCCACCATCGCCGGCAAACTCAGTCCTAAAACCATCCAACGCTCAACCAACATCTCCTGCGAAGAAACATGAAAAACAAACTGAAGCACCCAGGCCAACAACAAAACCGGATAGAGGCCCACACAGCGCGCACAAAAAAACCTCCCGCGCACCGCATAACAACGATGCAACTCATCCTCTCGGTGATGGCTGAATAAAAACCGGCTCCACATTCACCACTTCTCAGTGGGCGACGAAGCAAAAATCTCCCAAACCTCTTCGCGAGACAAAACAGATTTTTTGACAAGCAAATCCGCTAAACCAATCACAACATCTGCCAACTCCGCAGCCCCCTTCCCCTCAAGAAACTCCGCAAGCTGCGCACCCAAAGGAGACAAACTCGGCAAGCTTTCGCTCAAATTGGACCGGGGCGTTTTTTCGCGAGCATCTTCCGAGACTTCGAACACTGAAAGCTTCCGAACCTTCCTCGAAGATGCGTCGGCCTTCAAAAAAACAGTCTCTGCATCTGTGTCCACTTCTGGAGGCGGTCCCGGACGACTCACAACCTGCGTCGTCTCCTCAAATCTGTCCGGCATCCTCGGCCCTCTGCCTGCCTTGGATTGCTGCTTCAAGGAGGACACCACCCCCGTTGCTGGCCCCTCCTCGTCAAACTGAAGAGAGCCAAACAAGTCTTCTTCAGAAAGCTCAGATTTTTTCTGAACACTGCCTCTTTCGGAGGAAAGCAAAACCTCCCCAGAAACCAACTCCTGGTCTTCTAGGGCTGAAAGTACCCGCTCTATCTCATCCGAAGAAGCCATATAGAGTTGTATGGACTTGGCCTTCAACCAATTCTTCGCCCGCTCAATGGCGTCTGTCGCCATCGGATCCGCAACGGCTATATAAAACTCACCCGGCGCAGCCTCTTCAAAAGGAATCAGCCCGTGACGGTGCTGAAACTTCAAAGGCACTTTCTGCGCAAACGAGGAAGACACCAGGTTCAGCTCCGTATAGGGCAGCGCCTTCTGTTCGGCCAATGCCCGCGCAAGCGCATCCGCCCCAAGCCGGCCTTGCTGAACCAAAATCTCCCCAAGTCGGTTGGGGTCGCCCTCCACTTGGAGCGCCAATGCCTCACCAATGTCCTCAGCAGAAACCACTTCGCGGGCTATAAGAATTTCACCAATTTTCTTTTTCATAAGCAGGCATAACGCTTTTTTGCCGAGTATAACCGAAACCCAACCCTCGCCTAGCCCTATCTGCTTAACATCTCAAAATACCCCTAAGCTCCTCAAGCTTTAACGGCCTATGGCCCCAACCCCTTTCCCTCTGTTGAGCGCCCCTCCCCTTCCCAGTCTATGGCTTCTTCAACCTCAACCCTACGAATCCCTTGAGGCAAAACTAAAGTAAACAGTTTATCTTCCAACAGCGGCTCTAGGGAATAGTCTGTGTAGCTTAATTCCAAAAACAATTGCGAGGACGAAACCTCCAAAACCCGCTTCTCCGGAAAAAAACCCTTCGCCCCTAAACGTATAAAAGAAGCAAATGCCAACTTATAAACCTGGTTATCTCCCCACACTTCACTTTCTTCAACCCGAAAATTCTCAGTATGTACCCTGAGACGCTGCAAACCCTTCTCCCCCTTCAACTCTAGAGAGATAAACCGCCCCTCTTCTTGAGTATTTCCAGGAAATTCCACCCGCGTGGCTGCCAAACGCGGCGCCGCCCCCAACAAAACCAACACCAACTCCTGAGGAGAAAAATAGAGCGGCAAAAAACGCTCCAGGTTTCTTTGCGTCGCAAGCCCACGATAAAACACGTTTTTCTCTATGTCCCATAACTCAAATCGCCCCGCCTTGGAAACGAAAATACGCACAGGACGCCCCAAACCATCCAACAATTCCAAATGAATGGCGTCCGGCAGCTGCGCGGCCACCAGCACCTCCAACACCCCTTTCTGCTGGGGCGAGTCTATTTTGAGGCGCGCCTGCCCTTTGATGCTGCGGATTTTGGAGGCTTCGGCCTCCAGGCGCACCTCCAGCTGCTCCGCAGACATTTGCGTGGACAAAGGGGCTTTGTGCACACAACCCGTGGACATGCAGAGTATCCATAAAATCAGAGGGAGGCTTTCTTTTAAACGCATTGCTTTGCCTTGAGTCGCCATTCTATGCCAAAGGAGACGCTTCTAGTCTAGTATGTTGAGGTCCACGAATTCGAGTATTGAGTCGTGTCTGAAAAATGAAAATGAATTCTCTTCTGCAGTGGCTGCACCTGGACAGCCTTAGCCTCGCGGGTGGGCTTACCTTGGCCATCATCCTTTTGGCCTCCCTGCTTTCCCTTACCATCGCCATAGAGCGCCTCATCGCCCTCTGGTCCCTGGGCCCTAAAACACGCGCCCTCTTCGAAAACATCGCCCGCAGGCTCCTCCAAAACGACATCCCCGCAGCAAGGGCGCTCGCGGAACGCTCCCCCTTGCCTGTGGCCGAAGTCTTCAGAGTCGGCTTCCAAACAGCCCAACGCGCCAACCCCACAACGGCCATAGAGAGAGAGCGACTCGCCCAAACTTTGAAACTCAAAGGCCCCCTGTGGGTGCTGGCTACCGTCGGCGCCGTCACCCCCTTCATCGGCCTCTTCGGGACCGTCGCGGGAATTATGGCGGCCTTCAAAGAGTTGGGCTTGGACGTCCAAGCCGGGGGCGCCGGAGGCCCCGCCAGCGTTATGACGGGCATCTCCGAAGCCCTCGTCGCTACCGCCGCCGGCATCCTCGTCGCCGTGGCGGCCGTTATCCTCTTCAATTATTTCCAGTCGCGCCTCTCCCGACTCTCTATGGAATTTAAGTTGATTTTTGCCGAATTCACCGAGTTGCTGCTGGCGGCTTCCTCCCCCCCTATGCCTCCTCCTGCCGGTACCCCCCCTGGCCCCCCTACTGCCCCCCCCTCAGAAGAGGTTTAAAGCACATGTCGGCTTCCCCTCTTCCTAATGACGAAGAAAACCAAGATGAGGCCGTCTTCTCTGAAATTAACATTACGCCTTTGACGGATATTTTTTTGGTGCTGCTCATTATTTTTATGGTTACCAGCTCCGTCATTATGGCCCCCCAGGGCAACTTGGCCCAAGACGGAATACGCGTTAACCTCCCCCAGGGGGGAAGCGCCAGCACTGCCTTGCCTTCCAATGACTTGCCCATTGCCATTTTGGATGATGGGCGACTTGTGGCTTCGGGTCAAGTCCTCAGCAAGGAGGAGTTGGAAGCCGTCTTCACTGAAACCAAAAACAAAACGCCCGACACCATTGTCCTCATTCAAGCCGACGAGGGCGTCCCCCACGGGAAAGTCGTCGAAGTCATGGGCATGGCCCAAAGCGCCGGTTTGGAGCAGTTGGCCATCGGCGTCCGCCAAACACAAAAATAGCGCCTGCACGATGCAGACGCCCTTTTTGGGAAATTCAGGCGGTGAGAAAAGGGACGTGGGGCTCAGGCCGCAACTTGGGCGCCGGCTTTGGCAATGTCCACCACAGCGGCAAAACCCGAAGGGTCTGCGACGGCCAAATCGGCAAGAATCTTTCTGTCCACTTGCACGTTGGCTTTGGCCAAACCTGCCAGCAAACCGGAATAACTCATTCCCAAACCGCGGGCTGCGGCGTTGATGCGAACAATCCACAGAGAGCGAAAATCCCTCTTGCGACGGGCTCTGTCTCTGGACGCATAGTCCAAAGCGCGCTCAACCGCTTGCTGCGCTCTGCGAAAACAATTCTTCCTGCGTCCTCGGTAGCCTTTGGAAAGCTCCAGCGTCCTGTTGCGGCGGCGACGCGCTTTGACACCTCGTTTTATGCGCATGACATTCTCTCTTCTTCGCGCTCACTTGGCGCCATAGGGAAACAATTCTTTGACAACCTTCTTCGCATCCATGTCCCGAAGGTGGCCGCAACCTCGGTTGTGGCGCTTGCTGCTGGTGGACTTTGAAAAAGTAAACAGGTGCTTCGCATTGGCTTTGGCATGCTTCACCTTGCCGCTCTTCTTCACCTGAAACCTTTTCTTCGCTCCGCTCTTGGTTTTGAGCTTGGGCATAATGGCTTCTTCCCGTTAAAATTGAGGAGGCGATGCTCCTATCTCGCAAGCAAGGTGCTTGTCAACTGTTTGCTGCCGCTTCGCCCTCAATCCTTGAATCCTCCGGGGAAACTTTCTCAACCTCCGAATCTTTCGAAGAAAGCTCCTCACTCGAATCCCCCTTCTCCCGAGGCCGCTTCTGCTCGCGCTTGGCACGCTCCAGGGCTGCCACGTGCTGCTTTTGCATGTCCCGCGCTTTTTGGGCAACTTTGGGGTTGGGAGCCAAAATCATAAACATTTGCCTCCCTTCCATCCTCGGCGGCATCTCCACCACCGCCACATCCGCCAAATCCTTCGCCACATCGTCCAACACCGCCTGGCCTCTGTCCCTGTGCGTAATTTCCCGACCGCGGAACATGATGGTCACTTTGGCCTTGTTGCCCTCTTCCACGAAGCTGCGGACGTTGCGCACTTTGAAGTCATAGTCGTGCTCTTCCGTCTTCGGGCGCAGTTTTATTTCTTTCACCTTGACGACAACTTGCTTCTTTTTGGTCTCGTTGGCCTTCTTCTTCTCTTCATATTTGAAGCGGCCATAGTCCATAATTTTGCAGACGGGCGGCTTCGCCATGGGGTTGACTTCTACCAAATCCAACCCTTCTTGCGCAGCATGCGCCAACGCTGCTTCCAGCGTTAACACGCCCAGTTGCTCGCCTTGTGCACCGACAACGCGGACTTCTCGTGCACGAATTCGCCTATTGGTCCTCTGGTCTCTAACGATGAGGTAACCCTCCTGAAAAATGCTTGGGAGCCCAGAGAAATACCTCGGCCTAAGCCTAAGTCAAGCTTGAGTAGCGGCCATGCTTAAAAAAGTGCTGCGCGGCCCCTCTCCTGCCCCCCTGCTGCCCCTCCGCCCCCTCTGCTACCCCTCTTGACTACCACCCTAACCCCATTTGTTTGCTTGCCTAGGCTTGCAACAATTGACCTGGACGATGGGCTGAATTACGAGCACCCTCATGCCCCTTAACCCTGACTTTAAAATTTTTACGGGTAACTCCAACAAAGACTTGGCCGTGCGTGTATGCCAATATTTGGACAAGCCCCTCTCCAAAATTAACGTCACCCAATTCTCCGACGGCGAAACCAATGTGGAGCTCGGCGAAAACGTGCGCGGCCTCGACGTCTTCGTCCTCCAGTCCACTTGCCCCCCTGTCAACAACAACCTCATGGAGCTGCTCATCATTTGTGACGCCCTCAAACGCGCAAGCGCAGGCTCCATCAACGCCGTTATTCCCTATTATGGTTATGGGCGTCAGGACAGGAAGGTGGCGCCGCGCACGCCCATTACGGCGCGTATGGTGGCGGATTTGATTGAAGTGGCCGGCGCAACCCGCGTCATCTCCATGGACATGCACGTGGGGCAAATTCAGGGCTTCTTTAATATACCGACGGACCATATTTATGCCGCGCCTGTCTTCCTCGACGACATACGCCAACGCTTTCCCAACCACGAGGAGCTGGTCATCGTCTCCGCAGATGCCGGCGGCGTCGAGCGCTCCCGCGCTTATTCCAAACGGATGGATTGCCAACTGGCCATCGTCGACAAACGCAGGCCTCAAGCCAATGCGACTGAAATTATGAATCTCATTGGCGACGTCCGGGGCAAGGACGCCATTATTATTGACGACATTATTGATACGGCCGGCACCATCACCCAAGGCGCTGCCGCCCTCAAAGCCAATGGCGCCAAACGTGTCTTCGCTTATACCGTGCACCCTGTGCTCAGCGGCCCCGCCCTCAACCGCATTATGGACTCCTGCATTGAAGAGTTGGTCGTCACCGACTCCATCCCCCTCTCTGAAAAAGCCAAAGCCAGCGGCCGCATCCGCACCGTCAGCTCAGCCATGCTTTTTGGCGAGGCCATTGCCCGCATCCACCGCGCAGAGTCCCTAAGCTCACTCTTCGTTTGAGCTGCAAACGTCCGCTGCCTGCTCCAGCAAGTCCTCTTCCTCAGGGCTGAGTTTGTGCTGCGCCCACAAGTCCGGACGCCATGCCTGCGTGCGCCGCAGCGACTGCCCATGCCTCCAGGCTGCGATGCGCGCATGGTTGCCGCTCAGCAATATTTGGGGGACGCTCGCCCCGCGAAACACCGGGGGGCGGGTGTAGTGGGGGTATTCCAAAAGGCCGTTTTCAAAACTCTCGGAAGCGGTGGACTCTGCGTTGCCCAGCGCCCGCGGCAAGAGACGCACCACGGCGTCCATGACGCAAAGGGCGGCCAACTCCCCGCCCGTGAGGATGTAGTCCCCTATGGACAATTCACCGTCGATATAGGGGCGTACCCTCTCGTCTATGCCTTCATAACGGCCGCATACCAATATAAGCCCGGGGCCCCCTGCCAATTGGCGTGCCAAACCATGGCCAAACCGCTGCCCGCCCGGCCCCATCAACCACACCGGCGCGCCCGGAAATTGGCGGCGACTGGCTTCAATGGCCAACACCACGGGCTCGGCCTTCATCACCATGCCGGCGCCCCCGCCATAGGGCACGTCGTCCACCACGCGGTGCTTGCCCTCGGCAAAAGCGCGTATGTCCACCGCGTGCAGGCCAAACACGCCCTGGGCGAGGGCGCGCCCCAGAATGCTCTCCTGGGCATAGCCCTCAATGAGGTTGGGAAACAAACTCAGGATGCTGAAGTCAAACATGGGCGGCTCCACCCCAACTAGTCCAACATGAGGGGGCGTACCACCACATAGCCTTCTTCCATGCACAACGTGGGGACATATTCGTCTGTCCAGGGCACCATCCACTCCCCTCCCCCCTCCCCGTGAATCACCAGGTTGGGCACCGGCCCCGCATAAAGCAAAGTGCTGACGTGTCCCAACACCTCGCCGGACTCCAGGCGCGCTTCCAGGCCCACCCAGTCCTCCAAAAAATATTCCCCGGGGGCCAGCTTGGGCATCTCTTCGCGGGCAACCCACAGGCGCGCGCCCACCAACTCGCGCGCTTGCTCGGGGGTGTCTATTCCCTCCAATAGGAGACGCCAACCTTCACTCAAACTCCCCCTCCCCCTCAAACCCAGAATACGCTCCTCCCCTGTCTTCAAACACAGCCGTACACGCTTCGCAAAACGCAGGCTTTGGCTTTGCACGTGGAAAGGTTTCGCCACCACCTCCCCGTGCGTCGCGAATACACGGGAGACATAGCCCGTCTGCAGCCAGCTTTTCATGGGGAAGGGGGGGAAAGGGGGTTAGCAGGGTTAGAAGGATTGGCAGGGGATTTGGCCTCCACCTCCAACTGTAATTTGCTTGCCGGGTTGGCCAGGCGTGAAGAAGCCACCGTGCGCAAAGCGTGTATGGTACGGCCGTCCTTGCCTATAATTTTGCCGATGTCCCCCGCAGCCACTTTCAGCTTGCACACGGGGCCCTCGGGGCCCTCCAAAACCTTCACCTCCACCTCCTGCGGGGAGGAAACCAAGGCCCGCGCGACGTATTCAATGAGTTGCTCCATGCAAAACCCCCAAAACAGTCGGCCCAAAAAATGGGGCTGCTGTCAGGTTGCAGCTGCTGCCCGGCTGGTACGCTTTTTGAGGTTGGCAACCGTCTCGGAGGGTTTGGCCCCCACGCTCAGCCAATAGGCCCAGCGTTCCTCATTCACCTCAAACTGCACAGGCTCCACATTGGGGTTGAAGGAGCCGATGGCTTCAATAAACTTACCGTCCCTTGGGCTGCGCGAGTCCGCGGCGACGAGGTGGTAGACGGGTTTCTTTTTGGCGCCAGCTCTGGCGAGACGAAGGACAACAGCCATGCTTTGAAAACTCCCTTATGGGTGGCAAGTGGTAAGGCTCTGCTCCTCTAGCGTTGGCATGCCTCCCCTGTCAAGTCTTCTTCTTCAGAGGTAGCCGGGGGGGAGGGTATGGGGGTATAGGCAGGGGGGTATAACACAGCCAACTGTCCACAGGCCGCCGAAATGTCCCTCCCTCTGCTTCCCCGTATAAACACCGCGCAGTGCTGAGCCTCCAGGAGGGCGCGAAAACGCTCCATACGCTCCGCGCTGGGGCTTTCAAAGGGCAGGCCGTCGTTAGCGTTATAGGCAATAAGGTTTATTTTAGAGGGTATTTTTCGAATCAGCGCAGCCAAGCGCAAAGCGTCCTCGTCGCTGTCGTTGACGCCCCCAAACATGACATAGCTGAATGTCAGCCTCTGTCCGGGCTTGAGGGGAAGTTGGCGGCAGGCCTCCAATAGTTTGGACAGGCCCCACTTGCGGTTGACGGGCATGAGTTGGCTGCGTTGCGCGTCCGAGGAGGCATTGAGGGAAATGGCCAGCTTCACGTTAATGGCCTGGGCCAAGCGCAGGAGGGCTTCGGGCAAGCCGGAGGTGGAAACCGTCACATGGCGTGTTGAAAAATTCAGCCCGTCCTTGCACAGCAAAAGCCGCAGGGCTTTGCTGACATTCATCAAGTTGTGCAAAGGCTCGCCCATGCCCATAAACACGAGGTTGCTGAGCGGCCGCTCCCCGGGCGCGCCCTCTTCCTTCAGCAAGCGGTTCACCCCATATATTTGAGAGAGTATTTCGCTGGGTTTCAAGTTGCGCACAAAGCCCATTTGGGCGGTGAGGCAAAACTTGCAGCCCATGGCGCAACCCACCTGAGAGGAGACGCAGAGGGTTTGGCGTTTTTCGAAGGGCATATAGACGGACTCAATGGCCCTGTTGTCCTCCGTCACAAACCGGTATTTTATGGTGCCATCCGCGGAGCGTTCCACCTTGTCCAGGCCCAGGCCGACAATATGGGATTTTTCTTCCAGTTGCTCTCTCAACGTCTTGGACAAGTTGCTCATTTGAGAAAACTGCGTTGCGCCCTTTTGGTGCAGCCATGCAAACACTTGGCGTGCGCGGAAGGGTTTTTGGCCCAGTTGAGAAACCAGCCAATGCTCCAACTCAGAAGGCTGCATGGCCAAAATGTCCAATTTTTCATGCACGGCTTCGGCTCTAGCCCTTTTAGAGTGTAGGGGACAAGGTGAAAATACTCCCTGCCTTAGCTGCCCCGCTTTTGCAGCAATACCAGCCAGCGCAGCCTGTCATCTATGGCGGATAGGGTGACAAAACCCGCCTGTACGGCCAAGGCTACAAGGCTTTGCGCCGAGGTTAGCTTGTCGGCGGCTACGGCAGGGCCGGCTTCCCGGTGGATACGGTTAATGTGCCTGCGGCCGGCGCCATGCCAACACAGAAAAAAACCGCCCGGCCGCAGCCAGGAGGCAAACACCCTCAACGCCCTCTCCTGGGGAAAATGCGGAAAACTGTTGTAGCACAATACGCCGTCCGCGCTGCCCTCGGCAAAACGCCAACTCAATGCGTCCTCGCATATGAAATGGATACGCGCGTCCACGTGCCGGGCCTTGGCCTGCTTTAGCATGCCCTCGGCATGGTCCACCGCCCATAGCCTCCCCTCCCCTAGGCCCTTCAGCAGGTGCGGCAACAATACCCCGGTGCCGCAGCCTACGTCTATGAGGGTTTTGCCCTCCCAGGAGCCCCCATGCTTCTCTAACTCCCCTAGCCCCCACCCTACCGCCTCCGCATGCTCCCCAGGAGGGTGCAGCCTGTCCCACTGCGGGGCCAGTTGCTCAAAATAGTCCTTCATAACTTTGTCGCCTCCTTTAAAAAAATACTCGGGGGGGCCCTCCTCTTCCCTATGCTAAAGCCCCCCCTCTGTGCCCATTTCTAGCCTTAAACCCGCATACATTTCAAAACCCGGCATGGGGTAGCCGCTGTTAAACATACGCCTCTGCCCCAAGAGGTTAGAGGCCCTTAACCATAGGGCTAAGTTGTTAGAGGGCCTATATTCTACACGCGCTTGGGTAGCGGTGACAGGAGGCAGGGGGTTGAATTTCTCCGAAAGCAGCCCCACATAGGTGGCCGCCGCCAGCGAAAAAGCCCACTGCGAAAGACGCAAGCCCACCTGCGCCGCTAGCTGCGTATGCGGCATACGCATGGCCGGCGTGTCGGGCCATTGGCGGCTGAAGGAGAGGCTGCCGTGCAAGCCGTGGCGGGTTTGCAGCGTATATTGCGCCTCTATGCCGGGTACGCTGAGGCTTTGCAGGTTTTCACGCTGCAAGGCAGGCGGGGCCCCGGCCACCACAATGAGGTTTTGGGCGCGCGTCCAAAAACCCGCCAGCGTCAGACGCCCCACGCGGCTGTGCAGGCTGAGGCCCACGTCCGCGGTGTCGGAGCGCTCTACCTTTAGCTTAGCGTTAGCAACAGGCATAGCGAGGTAGCGCTCCGAGAGGGTAGGGGAGCGGAAGTTTTGGAAATAGCGCGCGTGGGCTTCCAACCACGGGAGGGGCCTATAATATATTTCCCCCTTGCCTAGGCCGAAGTTTTGCCCCCCTATGTGCTGAAAACGCCCCCCCCCTACCGCACGTAGGGGCCCCCATTGCCCCTCGGCCTGCGCGAAGAGGCCAAGGCCGGCCTCGCTGAGGGTGTTGGGGCTAAGGCCCACCCCGTCGCGGCGCGCAAAGCCGGTTGTAAGCCGCGCGTCCACCCCCCACAGCAGTTGCAAAGCCTCCCAAAGCGCCCAGCGGTGCTCCGCATTCAAGCCATAGAGGGCGTCCTTGGAAGAAAAGCCGTCCCAAAAGCGGTGGTCGCCGTGGTTGGCGAAGGCCACTACCCGCAAGGCATGCCCCTCCCAATTCCCCTCCAGGCGCGCGGACTGGCTGAAGCGTAGGGCCTCATAGCTATGCTTAGAGAAGGGGGCATAGGTGGGCCCCGGGTCCTCCCCGGAGAAAGCGTCCACGCGGCTGCGTAGGGCCAACTCAAGGCCGCCGGGCAGCACCCATGCGGCTTTGGCCATGGCGTCCACCTGTTGGGCCTGGGAGGAGGGGCGGCTTCCGCTGCTGCGCGCGGCGCGTATAAACCCGCCCCAGCGGTGAATGGCCTCGCTGCCGCCCAGGGCCATAGCCGTAGCCTGGGTGCTATAGGCCCCCCCTAACTCTAATTCTCCCATAGCCCTCTCTAGGGCCCCTATGGCCGGGTTAGGGGCATAGGGGGGCAGTGGGCCAGGTTTAGAGGAGGAGAGCCCCCCCTGGGTTTCCAGCAGGAGGGTACCGGCCATCGCCCCGGAGCCATAGCGCACCGAGTCCCCCCCGGGCAAAACACGTGCGGAGGCGAGGAAGGCGGACGGGTGCGCGTCGGCCAGGGGGTGGCCGAAGAGGCCCATAACGTCGGGTACCCCGTCCTCCAGCACCAGCAGCTGCGTGGTAGGCCGCCCCCCCAGGCCGCGCAGCCCCAATTGCCCCGAGGAATTGGCCCCTATGCCGAAGGCCAGGCCGCCGTTGGTGTTGGCAAACCAGCCCGGCACGGCATAGCTGAGGGCTTCAAAACTGCGGCGGCCTGCGAAGGCCTCGGGGCCCACCTCCCACACCCCTGCCTCGCGGCGTAGGCCGCGTACCTCAGAGGAGAGGGGGCTGGCCTCGTCCGTCTCAGAGGGGTAGCCTATGCCTTCCCTAGGGTAGCCCTCTGTCCCTTCCCCCCCCTTCTCCTCTGCCTGGGCCCCTAGGGCTAGGGCCAGGGCCAGGCATAGCCCCCCCCTGGCCTTCCTCATGAAGGCTCCCCTAGGGAGAGGGCCGTACGGCGTAGGGCGGCGACGCTGGCGGGCACCACCAGCATGGACAGCACCAGCCCCGGCCAAGCGGAAAGCCAGGAGGCGAGCGTCAGCAGGCCGGGCGGCAAGTCCAAGAGGCGCGCGCTGAAAAACACGAGGGCGGCATAGAAGCAGCGTCCCAGCAGCAGGGCGGGGGCGAGGGCCCAGGCCGTCGGCAGTTTGCGTCCCAGCAGGTGGGCGAGGCCGGCCATGAGGGCCAACTCCAGGGCCATCCACAGGGCGACGGGGGGGAACCAGGGGGGCATACCACTAAGGAGGGCGGAAAGCAGGGGGGTAAGCCCCCCCACCCCCACCGCCCAGCGGAGGGGTAATATAAAAGCCCCTACCAATACCGGCAAATACATGGGTAAAAATACCCTTCCCAACCCCAGGCTGTGGAAGAGGGGGGGCAGCAACAAACCCATAACGGCGAGTGCCGAAGCGCGGCTAATGGCCTGTAAATTCATAAAACTCTCGTAACACGTTTTTGTTATTCGTATGTGCTGTAGGGGTAAGAGTCAAGTTTTTTTAGCCTTCCAGGGGGGGGTATTTTTGCCCTCCCGGGCAGGGGGGTATTATTGGGCCTGCGGCCCGGCTGTTTTTAAAACGGTTTTTTTGCCCCCCCCGGGGGGGGTTATTGGTGCTGGGCCTGCGGCCCGGCCGTCTCCGCTGCGCGGCCGCTGCAGGTTTCGCCTACCGGCGAGTCACTTTTTTGTGTGACAAAAAAGTAACCAAAAAA
>Ga0123356_10003131_pt1 | contig 17436 bp, 14 predicted proteins | sample TergutEmb28metaG_2_FD_92546 | JGI IMG/M metagenome (GOLD analysis project Ga0123356, IMG submission 92546) | Embiratermes neotenicus P3 segment gut microbial communities from Petit-Saut dam, French Guiana - Emb289 P3 | ecosystem: Host-associated > Arthropoda: Insects > Digestive system > Gut ...
TAGAGCAGCGTGTCCGCCGAGAAGCCCCGCAGGAAGTAGCGGCAGTGCCGGTCGGTCCACTCCATCATGGGGGCGACGGATACTGGATACCGATAGGGAATACCGTGTTTTCCAGTGTTTCTGCTCTCCGGAGGCTGCGAGCTAGCGTTTTCGATCAGTGTCTCCTCCGTCCGGTTGGCAAAGATTCCTGCCACTCCAATGTCGCACCGGACCACGTGGACTGGCAACAAAACGGCTGAGAATATAGTGGAGCTACCGACACGGGAAATCGCATAGATCTGAGAGCAGTTGTGCGCGCACCCTTGCGCGGGCGAGTCAGTCTCCGAACAACTCGCGAAGCACGTCCGGTCTTTTGGCCGCGATCTTGAGCAACGACTGTGCCGCCCCAGATGGCTTGCGACGACCCTGCTCCCATTCCTGAAGGGTACGGGTGGAGACGCCGAGTACGGTCGCGAACTTCCGCTGCGACAGCCCGACCTTGGCGCGCACCTCCGTGACCTTGGAGACTTTGAAGTGATGTACACGCGCGGCCTTCCCCGCCCTCATCTCGCGGATCGACTGCTCGATCTCTGCTGCCAGATCGCGGCTCTCTTCCCATTTCCCATTCTTCAGCTCTTTCTCGTTCATCTTAGCCACGGATGCTCTCCCGTATCGTGTTCAACAATTTGCGCTCGACATCGGCCCTAACACTTTTCGAGTACGCGAAAGGCAGCCGGGTCCCTCGGGCAGCTCGTTGAAGTGAACGATACGTCTGCCGCCACGCTTGCTCGCCGGCAAAGCTTCAGCGGACCTTACGGCAGCCGCCGGTACCCTTGACTACCGCACCGGCCTGCGGGTCAAGAGCAAGCCACGCGCGGAATTCTCCGAGCTCGTCATCTTCCCCAGGAGTTCGGCCGGATTGAGGAGGAGGTTGGCGTTTCGACAATGGTTAGCATAGATAATTGTACGTCAGAGACGGACATATGGGAACCACGAGACTCACTGGCCCCGGGTCGCCCTAGCTCACGCCCAACTCCACCTCCGGTACCATGCCACCGGCGTCCGTTGTAGACCAGTTCATCGCGACGCCGCGGGCGCAAGGGTCTGGTACAACTCCGTCTTCATGACTCCCGCGGGACTGCCCCCAGGAAACTGCTGGGGTTTTCCGTGCAAACCTCACTCAATCGGGAGCAAAGTGAGAATCGACCTGGTGCGGAAGTTTTGGACCCGTCTTCTTGGTGGCCGACCAGAAGCGACTGACGGGCGTGTCGCGCGGACAGTCCGCCGACTACGTGGCGATGGTGTGTCTTGCGAAGCTCAGGCCTGAGGCGCGCCTGGGTGATGCCCGGACCATTCCGAAACTGTTCGACGCAGCGCCCCAGGCCGAGCCCGCCGGCCTTACCGACTGGGATCAAGCCTTTCCTGAAATTTGGTCCAGGCGCGAGGCGGTGTTCGTCCCACCGCCCCGGGCCGCTTGGGGGACATCGACTATCGCTTGGCCTCCTTGCGGCGGCGCAGTCTTCCTGTGGGCTCCAGAGTGCCGAGATGAAGTGTGGCGCGGTCAGTCCGCCTAAGGCAAAGGCTGTACCCGGCTTGAGTGGTCAGTCCAGCTCAGGATCTGCCCGCCCAAAAAGCGTAGGCCACTGCCCGAAGGACACCCCGGGGGTTGAAGAGTAGCGGCGCGCTGCGTGGGCGCCCTGCGTGCCAGCCACAGGACCCGGACGATGCCTTCAGGCTCTAGCGTGCCATGTCTTGATATCAGCAACGAACTGACCGCGATCGACGGCGCCCGCAAAGGCGCGCTGCGGAACGAGCATCGCGTTGCCCTGACGTGCTGTCAGAACAACGGTTGTACCGTCATCGTGAACGCTCTGGATCTCCGACCACGCCCGCTTTCCCTTGTACCGGCCAACGACGGTGCGGTATCCCCCTTCGTCCACCTCCAGAGTCCGCACCTCCGGTTTGAAATTGAGTTGAGGCCACAACGGCAGCAGTACTACGAAACCGGCCGTGCACACAGCTACATCGACCACGATATACAACCAGTCGATACGAGCCAAACCCTGCACCGCCAATACTCCAAGTGCGGTGGTCACACCCAGGAGCACATGGATGCGCCACAGGCCAGCCGGACGGGCCCAGGCACGCCAGTACCAGCGCCAGACTTCCGCACGTGTTACCGCGTATCGAAGTGTGTACAAGACAGGGCGACTATTCTGCTGCGGCCCGACATTTTGATCTTAGCGCATTCTGTGGGGTCCAGCCAACGACCCCGAATCACCCGTGCTAGTGCTCGCCATGTCGCTTGGGAAAGGCAAACGTGATCGGTCTGTCCGTCTGTCTCCGCCCGGCCCCATCGTGGCAACGAGCACGGCCAGCAAGCAAGCAGTCCAGTCCGCTACAGCTGGAAGATTGGGGATACGTGCAGCACGCGATGGGCGCTTGGGACCTGACGCCTTTAAAGCCCGACCGCCCCGGGGTTCTTGACTGTGAGGGCTCGGTGTTCGGTTCCGCAGACAGGTGCAGATCAGCCACCCTCTATCAGGGGCTCTATGAGACCTCGTTGGGTCCTGATGTTCGCGCCACTGCGCGTTCCTCCGGCGCTTCCCCGATGCAGCGCCACCCGTATGCGCCTCCGGTTCGAGCCTGGGCAGGCACTGGCGCAACGCATCCAGACTATGACAATGTTACAATCCTTTAGCGCAAAGAGAAGAGACGGGGAGGCCACCATGAACACGCATTTGCTTAGCCGACGTCGTTTCAGTGCGCGTTGTGCGGCGTTCGGCTTGTCGTTGCCAGCCCTTGCGCTGCAACGAAGCGCACAGGCTCTTGCCGACGCCGGCGCTGCACCGACGCAGCCCGCAGGGCGTACCGTACGGCTTCCAGATGGCACGGCCGTTCCCGCGCTCGGACAAGGCACTTCGCATTTCGGACAGGGAAAGCATCCAGTAGCTGTCGAAGAAGAAGCGCTCCGCACGGGCATTTCGCTCGGCATGACGTTGATCGACACGTCTGGTAATTACGGCGATGGCCGCTCCGAGCAAGTCATTGGTCTTGCGACTGCCGGTCAGCGCGACCGCTTGTTTCTGGTCACCAAGGTTGAGCCCAGCGAAGTGTCTGGAGACGGTATGGAGCGTGCCTGCGAGGCGAGCCTCGCTCGTCTCGGCACCGATCATATCGATCTTTACTTGCTGCATGCCCCGGTTCGCACCGACCAATTTCCGGGCCTTGTAGCGGGATTTGAGCAACTACGCGCTGCGGGCAAGATTCGCGCTTGGGGTGTATCCAACTTCAGCATGCAACAGATGGAAGATCTGTTCCGCGTTCCAGACGGGCAGCGCTGCGCGACCAATCAGATCCCCTACAGTCTCCATAACCGTCGCATCGAGCGTGACGTTCTGCCCTGGTGCGTGCAGCACAATGTGCCGGTGATGGCGTATTCTCCGCTCGGCGGCGACAAGCATCTCGTGGTACGCGACCGCACGTTGACGAAGATCGGCGCCACGCATGGCTGCTCCGCGGCCGCTGTTGCGCTGGCCTGGGTCATGCGCAGCGGGACCGTCATCGCAATTCCCGAAGCCGGCTCTCCAGGGCATGCCAAGGAGAATGCTGCAGCGCTTTCCGTGGCACTCGCGCCGCAGGACCTGCAAACATTGGCTGCGGCGTTCCCTGGACCGATGGGCGCGACCTAGCGAGGAGCACTTGTCCTTGATCCAGGATGATCAGGTGTGTGCGGGGACTTTATCCCGCAGCGCATTCGAATCAAACAGCTTCCAGGAAGGCTGGCTCGTTGAGCAGCAGTCGGGTAGCCGACAAGGTACCGAGCACGTGCGCAGTCTATGCGGGCCCGTTCGCTCCCCAAAATGGAACGTAAGAGCCGAAACAAACGCGCCCGTGATCGCCGGTCGAGCGCCTGTGGGCGCCGACCGCTCCAGTCAGGTCGCCACGCAGACGTCCGGCGCCTCGGCTCCGACGTGGGCCGTTCGCCTTGGCCGCCTGGCTGCCGCTCCTGCGCCGATCCGTGATGGGACCGACGGTCCTCTACTGGACCTTGATATCAGTCGAGACGACGATCCCCTTGGGTGAGACCCCGGTGGCGGCAGGTGAACCCACCTGCGAGAGCGCGCCGCTGGCTGGATCGATGGCATAAGCCAGCACGCTCTTGCTGGTATCGCTCACGACGAGCAGATACTTGCCACTGTAGTCGGCGACGACGGAAATCGGATGGCTGGCTGTGGGGAAAGGCCCGGTCGCAAGTGGGCTGAGCGCGCCTGAGCCCTGATCCACCGTGAAACCCGAGATGGTGCTGGAGCCACTGTCCGCGGTGTACAGAAAATGGCCGGTGGGCTCGATGGCGATCGCCAGGGGCGCAGAGCCGGTCGCTGCGGATGTGCCCGCCGACAACGTGCCGGCAAGCACAGCTGATGATCTGACCGTCGTCGCGGTGTACGGCTGGATGGTACCCGCGGTGTCGGCATTGGCTACATAGACAAACTGCCCGCTCGGGTGCACGGCCACAGCCGAGGCACTTGCAGCAACCGTCGGCGGGCCAGGATTTGCAGTCGCCAACGTGCCCGGCGTGGTCGGGTACGACTCGATCGCGCCCGCGCGAAGCCCGTAGACGAAGCGGGCGGGCAGGTCCACCGCGATGGCGCTGGGGACCGGTGCTGGCGAGAAAGTCAGCCCGCTGCCGTTGTCAAGCCCCTGGGTCGACGGATCGATGGCGTACGCCGTCATGGTGCCCGCCCCCTGGCTGACGACGTACAAGCTCTGTGCGGCGGCATCAATTGTGAGAAGGGTCGGAGCGGGGAACCCCCCGAATAGCGAGCTCCGGACAGTCATGCCGCCGCTGGTGGGATCGATGTCGAACAGGGAGAGGTTGCTGCTGGTGGCATTGAGCGCATAGACGACCTTGCCATCTGCGGATACGGCCGCGGCCGTGAGTCCGCTGCCGTTTGACTGCACCGGAGTGCCGGGCACCGCCGTGAGGTTCCCGGTCGCGGCGTCGATAGCAAATGCCGAGATGCTGTTGTCCGAGTTCGGAACATAAGCGTACTTCGAGCTGAAGGTCGCCGTGCCCGGCTGTGCCAAGCCCGGGATGGCCAGGGCCACGACCGGGAGGTCGCCGGTCAGCACCGCGGCACCGGAGCTCAAGGGTGTCAGCGCACCGCTCGTCTGGTCAATCTTCATTGCGTAGACGAGATCGGTGGCTTCGCTCGACGCGTAGAGAAAATTGCCGCTTGGGTCCACGCTGATCGTGTTGGGACCGCCTGCGAGCTGGAACGGGCTGCCGGCCACTTGGGTCAGCGCGCCGGAGCTCGGGTTCAGGCTGAATACGGAGATCGAGCCAGCACCCGTAGTGGTGGTACCTTGATTCGCAACAAACAGGAAGCGGCCCGTTGGGTCAAGCGTCTGCCACTCCGCGCCCTGGCCGACCGTGACGGTACCACCCGGGGCAGGGCTCAACGCACCGCTCCCCTGGTCGATCGTGTACACCGAGATCGTCTGAGCGGATGTGCTGCGCACCAGCAGCAGCTTGCCGTTCGGATGCAGGACCAGTGGCGCCCCGCCGCCAACGTAGGACTTCACATCGCCTGGAACCCCGCTGGTAGCGAATGGGCTGCCGGCAATGGGTGTGAGCGCACCCGTGGCGGAGCTCACGGCGTAGGCGGAGATGCTGGCCGCGCCGGTGTTGGCGACGTACGCGAATTTGCCCGTGCGATGCAGCAGCAGCTCTGCGGGCTGCGAGCCCGTTGCAACATGGCCGTTCGCAATCGCTGCCAGCGCGCCTGTTGCGGGATCAACCGTGTACGCGTACACGTCATTCGAGCCCGCATTCAGGACGTAGGCAAAGCGGCCGGTCGCATCGAGGGTCAACTTCAGGGGGGTGGTTCCGGCCGTGAACGGGCTGCCAGATATCTCGGTGAGGGCTCCGGTGGTCTGATTGATCGCGTAGGCTGCGACGGTGCTCGAGCCTTGATGCGTGACGTACAGCGTCTTCGAGCCCAGATCGCTCGTGAGGGAGCTCACGCCCGCGCCCGCAGGGAAGGTCACGATCGTCTGCCCTCGGGGCGACATCGGCACGAGGGAGCTCGAGCTTAGCTCATAGCTGAACCCCGTGATGCTCCCAGGGCTCGGAGTGCCGCTGACCAGAACAGCGCTGTTGCTCAGAACATAGAGGAAGCGGCCCAGAGCGTCCCCCTTGATATCGCCGGGCGTGGAACCCACACCGAAAGGACCCACACCGTACCGGCCCCTCGCTCGCGGCTGACCTGTTGCGGGATCGATGTTGAACAGCGACAGCGTGTTGTCCCCGTTGACCGTCACCACGATCCACGGGTTCTGCGTCACGCAGCTGATCGCTGCCGTGACGGTTGCGCCGCCCACAGTTCCGGAGCCGTTGGCGACTGTGCAGTTCTGAACCGGATTGCTGGGCTGCGTGAGAACCGAGACGCCGTAGCTGCTGCCGCTTGGAACCTGGGTGGCGAATGTCGCCACGCCGGAGCCTGAAACCGCAAGGTCGTCACCCCAGTTGTCCTGGATGACGAGTCCCGAACCGCTGAGGCCCGATACCGTGGCCTGAATGCTGTAGCTGTTGGTGACGCAGGCGACTGTTACGTTGGTGACGTTCGCGCTGCCGACCGTGCCGCTACCATTGGTGACCGTGCAGGTCTGCGAAGGAGACGACGGCTGAGCGGCCACGCTCACCGAGTACGGGCTGCCCTGCGCAATCGCCTGCGCAAAGGTCGTGGCGCCGCTTGCAGCGACCGCCAGAGTATCGGTGCCGTTGTCGGACAGCTGCAGACCCGACCCGAGGAGGCCCGAGACGCTGACCCCTATCGTGCGCGTCGCGGGCTGGGCGCCGCCGCCACCGCATGCATTCAACGCCGCAACGCAAAAGACACCGATCGCATTTCTGCACGACTTCGACATGCCCCCCCCAAGATGCACCCGCTTGCGTTCTTCTGATCGCTGCCATCAGCCCGGATGCAATTTAGTTAACAATAGCAGCGCGTTGCAGCACAACTGTCTAGCGCTTTGCTATACCCGAATCCTGAGACCTCGGGGAACCACGGAGGGAGTGCGGGCGTCGCAGAAGCCTCACATCAAGCCGCGTGCAAGTGTGCAAGTCGGCGCCATTTGAGCGCACTGCCGGCTGTTGAAGGTCATGACTGCGTGTGCAGTGCGCAGCTGATTGCTGCGCAGCGATTGTGAGCGCGCGGTTTCAGTCGGGGTGCAAAGCAACCGCAGCCGCACATTCTCGGCCGCTCGAGTGGCTTTGCGCCGTCGGTTTCCTTAAAGCCCTGCTCGTGGCGGTCCACTCGATACGCAAGCCTCTGATTCCAAAAGGGGTTCGTGCCGTCCGGACGTCCGGAGTCCAGAGCCGTCGTCACCGGCTGCGGCTGATCCGTTGCTGCGCAGCGCCACGGCTGCCCCCTGCGGCTTTGGTGGACCACCCCGATGCTCATCGAGGTCCATGAGCCGCTCGTGAGCCCATCACTTCATCTCAGGCACCACCATCTTGGCCAGCTCCCCTAGCGCCATGTGCCGCTCGGCCTCGATCGCATCCTTGCTGAGCGCCTTGCGAGCGAGCCGGCGCTCCTGGCGGCGCTCCTCGCGCAGCGCGGCGATCTCGGCGCGCAGCCGCTCGTTCTCGGCGCGCATCTGCTCGAGCTCCTCGCGCAGACGCTCGAGCTCGGGGTCCGATTTGCCGCGGCCGAAGAGGCTCATGGCCGTGACTCCGCGGCGCTGACGACTCCCTTGTGGAGTGCTGCTCGCATCGCATCCATCCTGCGCACGCGCCCGATGAGCTCCGCGAGCTGTACGGCGGGATACGCACAGCGCTCCACGCGCGCTTCGGCCTTCTCGATCGAGTCAGGGGTGCAGGTCATGTTGTCGGGGTCTCCTCTTTGTCGTCGTCAGTCGTTGTGCAACAACTCCACCGTATACGCAAGTCGGCACTCGTGGCGTGCCTGCGCCCCGTGATGACGCGCCCCGTCGCACTCACCTCGCTTCAGCGAGCGCGACGGAGAGCCAGCCAGCACTGTTGAGTGAGTCAGCACTGGCGGCTCGCTCCTAGGTCTCTTCGGCCGCTGGCTGCGCTTGCTTCGTGTATTCACGTCGCTGCGTGTATCCATCTGGTACTCGTGACTGATGATCCAGCCGTATCACGGGAATCGTGAGTCTATCTCGCGGGGCAGCCGCAGCAGCTTGCGCCGCCCGCCAGCTCATTGCGCAGCGTACCCACCTCCTGCAAAGCAGACTCTCCATGCAGCACTCCATCATGGGCACCATCGCGGCATTGTTCTATGGCATCCGTGAGGCACCGCAGCTTCGCCGGGCGGCCCTGGAGCCCGACCTCGTGACTACTACTGCGGCAGCTCAGCGTTCGGTTCCGCGCCCGGGTCCATCACACCGACGCTCTTCAAGCGCTCCACGAGCGCCTCGCCTCTTGAGCCCAGCTGATACGCCCCAACCCAGAAGCGCTTGGCAGCGGCGTCATCCTGTCTATCCTTGGCCAGATCGCCCAGGACCCACAGCGCGGGCACGTTGGGCTTGAGTGCGATGGACTCCTTCGCATCACGAGACGCCTGATCCTTCTCATCGAGGTTGTAATGGGCCTGCGCTCGACCGGCAAGCGCCATGTATGTCGGCCGGATTCCCATCGAACGATCAAATTCCTGGCGCGCAGCCCAGGAGTGTCTCTCCTGAAGATACGCAAAGCCGAGATTGGTGTGGAGGTCCGGATTGCCCGGATCGAGCGCCACGGCGGCTTCGTGGTCGGTCGTCGCATCACCTTGCGATTGTCGGGCCACGAGCCAGGCAATCGCGCGCTGGGTCAAAGCCTCCGCCTTGTCCCTGGGCGCTTGCGCGGTCAGGAATGCGAGCGTGCAATCACCGATCAGTGTCGGCCGCGAGAAGTCCGCGTTGCTACTCGCACGACTGCAGTTTGCTCCAGGATGATCGCCCGAGGAGTGCTGTGTCCACGCCTCGATCAGCCCTGCAACGCGCTCCAGGTACCGCGCGTCCTCGGTTCTCGGCGGCCGCGTTGCAAGCGCCGACGCCGCCTTCAGATCCGCTCTCGCCTCCTCGAACTGCCCGAGCCAGAGCCGTGCTTGTGCGCGCGCGATCAGTGCCGAGGCTGAGGCCGGAACGAGCTTCACATCCTGGTCCCGATCGGCGAGAGCCCCCTGCCAGTCTCCGAGACGGGTTCGTGTCAGCGCACGTTCCTGGTAAACCGCGGGCGCCTGCGGCACGAGGCTCGCCTCCTCGTTGAGGTCCACGAGCGCCTCCGGATACCGCGCGAGTGAATTGAGCGTATAAGCGCGCTCGTGCAGATACCGCGCAGTGTGGGGGAGCAGCGAACAGGCAGCATTCAGATCGTCAAGGGCCTCTTGATAGGCCTGCCGCTCGTTCAGGACGTAGGCGCGCCGGAAATGAAGCTCCGCCTTCTTGACTGGATCGCGCTCCATTTGCATCGCCGCCGCGCAATCCTGGTCCCAGGACTGTTGCGCCCCTGCGCCCGAAATCGGACACCCTTGCACTTCCACCGCCGGCGCAACCTTCGACATGAGCAGGCACGCTCCAGCAACAACGGCAAATGTCCGTCCTTGCGTGGTGAGCCGGTCCATCCGGCTCAAGACCTCACCGGTGTGCTTCGACGGACTTCGCATGGGGGGCACCCGTAAGCCGCGGGCGGTACAGAACTGGAACACATGATGCCCTGCGACCCAGCGACGCGCACTCGATCTCTATACTTGCGCCTTGGGCGCCCCGGTCACGGGAACGCGGAACGCTCCCGCATCCGCGCCAAATAGAAAGACCCCATCGCGAGCGACGCATCGGCTCCCCTCGAGCATCGCATCGGCGGCCATCCTGGCCTGCCGCGACCTCCTTCGTATCCCGCATCCTGCCCGGCACACGCAGCCGCAGGCAGCTCACGAGACTGCTCGCCTCCGCCCTGGCTATTACAGTATTACAATCCCGTCCCGAAGCCGGAAGGTAAGGCGAAGATGGGGGCCCGCTATGAACAAGCATCTGCTGAACCGACGTCAATTTGGTGCACGGTGTGCGGCACTCGGGTTGTCGTTGCCCGCTGTGAGCGCAACGCTCGCGGTGCAGAACGCAGAGGCTGTCGCCGCCGGCAGCCCGGCATCGCAGGCTGTCGCGCGTACCGTGAAATTGCCGGACGGCACCACCGTCCCGGCGCTCGGTCAAGGCGCCTGGCATCTCGGGCAGGGCAGGCATACGGTTGCTGTTGAACAAGAGGCGATGCGCACCGGCATCGCGCTCGGCATGACCTTGATCGACACCTCTGGAAACTACGGCAATGGCCGCTCGGAGGAGTTCATTGGTCTCGCGATTGCCGGTCAGCGCGACCGTATATTCCTCGTCACCAAGGTTGAGCCCGGTGAGGTGGACGGAGATGGCATCGCCCGTGCTTGCGCGGCAAGCCTCGCGCGACTCGCCACCGATCATATCGATCTGTATCTGCTGCATGCGCCGGTCCCCAGCAGCGAGTTCGCAAGTGTCGTAGCCGCATTCGAGCAACTACGCGCCGCGAAGAAGATTCGCGCCTGGGGCGTATCCAACTTCAGCAAGGCAGAGATGGAAGATCTCTTCCGTGTTCCTGATGGCCAGCGCTGCGCAACCAATCAGATCCCGTACAGTCTCCACAACCGTCGCATCGAGGCTGATGTTCTGCCGTGGTGCATGGAGCACAACATGCCGGTGATGGCTTACTCTCCGCTCGGCGGCGACCGCAATTTGCTGGTAAAGGACTCCACCTTGGCGAAGATCGGCGCTGCGCATGGCTGTACCGCAGCGGCTGTTGCGCTGGCGTGGGCGATCCGCAGCGGCAAGGTCATCGCAATTCCCGAAGCCGGCTCTGCAGAGCACGTCAAGGATGACGCAGCGGCGTTCTCAGTAGCACTCACGCCGGAAGATCTGCAAACACTGGCTGCACGCTTTCCTGGACCGCTTGGCGCAACCTAGCCTGCAGCGTGGAATCGGAGCCTTGTTGACGGATTGGTGATCCTATCGGTAGCGATACAGGCGAACCCGCTGGATCTGGAAGCGCTCTGGCGCCAGGCGCAGATGCCTGCCCTGATGCGTCTGATCACCGTTGAGGAGGCGTCCAGGAACCCACCTGCCGCGGGCATCGAAAGTCCCCTCCCAGGCGCTCTCGATGCCGGCCAGCGGCGGCCCGTCGCCCACCGGCCTGAAGGTCACGATGAGCCCCCGGCCGGCAAGCAGGTACTCCTCGGGCCCCGTCTGGATGATCAGTCCGCCGTGAGCGGCAGTGTTCTGGCTCGTCTTGGAGGACTGCGTGTCGATGAACGACACGGTGAAGCGGTAGTTGCCGAGCGTCTCGCTGACGGGCAGGTCGATCACGGTGCCGTCCTCGAGCACCCTTGGCTTGAATCCAGACATCTTGCTGAGCCCCTGGCTGGCAAGCATCGCCGGCGCCAGCTGCTCGAGCACCGCGTACGCTTCGGCCAGCGGACTGGGGTCCTGCTGGTCGATGCTCTCGATGGCGAAGGGCCCGAAACCGATCGCATCGAGCTTGCCGAACGCATAGAAGGCGTTCGCGGGGACCTCCGGCTGCCCGGCGCTGTTCGCCTCGGGCACAAAGAGCGGATTGTCGGGGCGCCTGTAGCGCGTGGCGAGCTCCACGAAGCTCGGGAAGTAGATGTCCGGCGCCAGCAGATCGAGCGAGGGTGCGCCGGCTTTCCACACCTCGAGCAGATGCGGCACCGGTCCGCCGCTCGGATACTCGCCTGGCGAGCGGCCCATGCGGTTGAGGGCAACGTTGACATACATGGGCAGCGGATACACGGCCTTGCCAGCGCGAACGACTGCCTCGATGAACTGTGCGTAGTGCCAGGCCGAGAACACCTCGGCGGCGGCATCCCCTTCGCCAAACACCGTACTCCAGTCTCCCTGGGTCTTAGACCCATGCTCCCTCCAGAGCTGCCGCACATCCTCGTAGCCGGAGTCTGTATGAGCCGCCAGCGCCCGCAGCAGTGCCTCGGGAACCTGCTCCCGGAATCTCTCGCTGGCCACAGCGGTATATTCACGGGCCACGGGCAGCATCCCGACCTCGTTCTCCACCTGCACCATGAGCACTGTATTGCGCCCTTCGTCCACTGCCTTGAGGTGCCCCATCAAGGCTGAGAAAGCGCGGGCGTCGGCATTGCGCGTCGCTGAAGCAAACACAGACAGGATGTCAGTCCCCTGTCCGCTGGGTAGCTCGGCGCGAGGGAACCTGGTCTGATCGCGCTTGATCCATGCAGGAACGTAGGTCGACATGCTGTTCTTCCACGCGCCGAACCACAGCAGGATCAACCGCAAGTTGTTGGCGCGCGCGCCCTGGATCAGAGCATCCACCGACTCCCAGACGAAGCGCCCCTCGGAGGGCTCTATCAGCTCCCAGGAGACTGGTGCGAGCACCGTGTTGAGATGCATGCGCCGCAAGCGGGCCCAGTGCGGAGCCATGTAAGCCTCGCTCGAGGCGCTGGAGTTACCGAGCTCACCGCCCAGGACGAGCATGGGCTCACCCTGCACGATCAGCCGCATAGCCGTACCCTGCGGCTCGAGCCGCGGCGCCGCCGCCTGCAGGCACGTGACGGCAAGCGACAGCAGCAGCCCCGCCAGCGAGCGCGTGAGACTACGCCTGACCACTGCAGTGTTTGGATCGATCTTCAATTCGAGCACCTGCAGGCGCTTTCCAAGGCCTCACTCGCGACCCTGGCGGATGACATTCGGCTCAATTGTAGGAGCTCCATGGAGTGGATCGGATGCGACGATGGGGGCTCATATTGGCGGACACTTCAAATGGTGCAAAGCCGGACGCTCGCAAGCTTCTATGTCAGCCGTGATTGGGGAAGAATACCACAAGGCAAGACATGCGGATGAGAAGCGCGACGTGCGGTCCGTGGTGTTGGCGACGATTGTTACCGAGACCTCGATCGCACGCCCGCCGCGACGCCCATATCAGGCCTTCGGGTATTGGGTATACCGCGTTTTACACGCGGCGGGCCGATGCCATCAATTCACCGCGTCCGTCGTGCCCGCTCCTGCGCCTGCACCGCGCGCGCATACCGGCTACGGGCCCGCCTGAGCAATGCTTCAGCCGCATGGCGGTCGTGATCGGCGGGCCCTAGCTTCTGGAGTTCGCGCTCCGCCGCAGCGACGGCTAGTCGGGCTTCCAGGAGCTCGGCAAGAGTGTCGAGGGCTGGCATGGGGACCTCACTTTGGAAGGCTGGCTGAGCGCATGCCGCCAGATCACAAGCACCGAGGCTGCCTGCCGGCGAGCATGTTCCTAGAGCGAAGTAGCGGCGCAGGAATTCCTCGTGGCGGGGGAGCTCATCGAGGACGCACTAGCTCGTGCTGGGTGCTCACTCGGCCGCGAACCGGTCGCGCTGCGCACCGCAAGCCCCAGCTCGGGTGCAAGTGCCCGGACAGTCGTGCCCCAGACCCCGGACACGCGCACTGACTCGCGCACCCGCGAATCAATCTAGGGCCGCCCCAGTGCCTTGCCCGACGCAAAGACAACGCACATCTGCAGCATCGCAGGGCCAGCAGCCGTGATGCGCCCGATTGCGTGCTGACGCAAGCACAGCCCAGTTCCGTGCGCGGCGAGGTCGTCAATGGGCACGGCCGTGGTCTCGGTTTGCCGCAGACGATCAATGGACCAGCTCATACGATCTTCAGCAGTCTGGTCCTTGAGGATCGGAATCGACCTCTTTCTCGACTGCCGCCGACAGTGGGACGAGCTTGGAGCTGTCGTGGACAAAGCAGACCGGGCGCTTCGGTCGGGTATCGACACTGAGGCTAAAAATATCGGGGCGACTGTAGTGGCCGACCACGTCGAGGTCGTACTTGCCGCGGACGATGGTCCCGCGGTCCAGATCGGCCAGCCGGATCGTCTCCCCGGCAAAATCGGGCTCGATCAGAATCTCCCCGAGCGGATCGATGATACAGGAGCCGCCATGGATGAGCACCGTGCCCGGATCGTCTCCCTGGATCGCGTCGTAGGCGCTGGGACAGTCGGCTCGCGTCAGATACTGACATGCGGACAGCACGAAGCAGCGCCCTTCGAGCGCGATCGTCCGCATGGTGGGGAGCCAGGTCTGTCGGTCATCGACTGTCGGGGCACAATAGAGCTCGATGCCCTGAGCGTACATCGCCATGCGCAGCAGCGGCATGTAGTTCTCCCAGCAGATGACGCTGCCGATGCGGCCCACCGCGGTGTCGGCGACCGTGAGGGTGGAGCCGTCGCCAAATCCCCAGACCAGTCGCTCCAGAGCCGTCGGCATCACCTTGCGATGCTTGCCGAGCAGCGAGCCATCTGGACCCAGCATGAGGACAGTGCAGTAGAGCGTGCCACCGTCCCGCTCGATCACGCCCACGACCAGATGCAGGCGGCGACGCCGCACGAGCGCTGCGATCTCGAGCACCTCTGGGCCCGGCACGGTGATGGCGCTGTCGTGGTACCGCCGAAAGTCATCGCGACCCTCGGGGGTGCGCAGACCCAGGCGTGCCCCGAAATCCAGACCCTTCGGATAGCCACCGACGAAGGCCTCAGGAAACACGACGAGCTCGGCGCCGCTGGCCGCCGCCTGCTCCGTCAGGTCCATCAGCTTGGCAAGGGTCCGGGGCGTGTCGAACATCACTGGAGCGGCCTGCACGACCGCCGCTCGCACGATGGGATCAGCCATTGCCCGTCATCCTCTCGAACGGCTGGCGCAGCAAAGTATGCCTCGACGCGGCGGCGCGGCTTGCACGATATGAATCTGCCCCGCGAGCGACAGCCGCCGGTGCGCAACATCGAATCGTCGCCGGGTGAGGGCGCAGCACAGGAGCGTCCTACTTCGACTTCTGCAGCTCGACGACCATGACCTCGATCGGCGAGTCACCGATATTGATGTCCTGATGTCGAGTGCCGGGCGCGTTGGCCGGCAGCCAGTAGGCCTTGCCGGTCTGCCAGTCGTGCACGGTGCTCGCCCCGCTCTCCTCCTGAATCTTCATCTTCCCGCCGCGCAGCGCAACAATGACACGCGGATGGTCATGCCGATGCAACGGCAAGGGATCATTCGGCAGCACGCGTGACTTCCACACCTTGACCTCGGCATTCTCCAGCTGTGGCTCGCGACCGGTCTGCTGGACTGTTTGCGCTAGCGTGAATCCGGCGAGGAAGGCCGAACCCGTCAGCACCATTAACCATGCAATCTTCCTGGCCATCTTGCTTACCCAGTGGCTTGAGCTGGGCTACGATCCTAGCAGCAGCCTATTTGCCAAGACACTCAGATCGGTTTGCTCGCGATCACGGTCAGCCATGTGGCCCGCGCGGCGCCCCGCCTCACCTGAAATATCCCTCAGGGTATCGGCTCGAGCGGCGCCGGTCGATGCGGGCCCTCGGGTAGGAACCGGCCAAGGTGTGGCAAGCCCGAGGTGCCCGCAGCGGCTCGCCAGTGACGGACATCCGCCGCGCGGTGCGCCTGGTCGGGCCTGATCTCGTACCAAGACCTCCGAGACCTGTCCGTCAACGTTGACCGTTAGCCCGCTAGCTCGAGCTCCCGGCATCACTGCCTGCGCAGTCCTCGCTGCGGACGAGGCGCAGACCACTGCTCCAGACCAAGCCCGAGCCCGAGTGGCAATAGACGAAAGATCTGCGGCGGACAACTCCAAGTGCTGCAGAAACAAACTTCGTCGCAAGGTTCCATGTTGAACATCAGCTTGCAGCAAAAAATCTCCAGCCGAGCCAAGGTGCGGACGGGCTGCGGCCGGCACGCCTCGCTTGACCGGCATTAGTTGCTGAAGCTCGAGCGCCGGCACTTGATAGGTCGAAGCACGAGTGCAGCGGTGCCCGAGAATGTACTGGTTGCCTTGAACCGACTTTGGTCTGCCCGGCGACTTACGGAGCAGACTTGTGCGAGGGGCGGGAGAATAGCTATGCGTGCGCGCGGATTCATCTTTGCAAGCGCAGTCACAGCAGTTCTGCTGGTCGGCTGCGGCGGTAACAACCAGCCGCGAACACCTACAGCGATGTTCACATCCCCTTCGCAACCGTCCACAATCAACCTTGGCGATGCCGTGCAGCTTGCCTGGACCACGACTGATGCAACCGCGTGCACAGCCCAGGCATCGAGCACAATCGGCGGTGCCTTCACTGGCAGCCAGCCCCTCAGCGGCCAGGCGGCTGTTGCGCCCACCGGAACCGGCACCTTGACGTACGCGCTCACCTGCACCGGAAGCGGAGGCAAGGCCACCGCGACAACTCCTGACATCACTGTCAAGCCTTCAATTGTCGGCACGCTATCTACCACCAAGATCACCACGGTCGGTTCGACTCGCGATCCAGTGGAGAAAGGCGGCAACCCCTACGGCCTGGCGATCGCGCCGGCGAGCACCGGGCTGATCACGGCGGGCGATCTTATTGTTTGCAATTTCAACGACGGCGCGACCGATACACAGGGCCTGGGCACCACAATCGTGGGATTGCATCCCACCGCAGGCGCAATGCCCTACCGTATCGCACAATCATCGTCCCTCAAGGGCTGTAACGCCCTTGCGATACAGCCGGACAATAGCATCGTCGCTGCTGCCTATTCGGCCAACCAGGTTTCTTCTGTCACCGCAACTGGCGTCGTAAGTAGCCCGTTTGCATCAGACAAGTTTTCCGGCCCGTGGGGCGTGGCCTATGCGCCCGCGAGTGGCTCGGCTCCCGGTACCCTGTATGTATCCAACGCGGATGGATCGCTCGATCGCATCACTGCGCAGGGCGGATTCACTGCAATCGCGAGCGGCTTTTGCGCTAGTGGAGTGCCGGGTGCCATATTCGCACCGGCGGGTCTTACCTATGATCCGGCAACCGATACGCTGTATGTCGTTGACACTAGCTCCAACAGCGTCGTCGCCTTGCAGAAGGTATCGGCAATTGATGCTGGCGGGATCATCGTGAATGGGCAGTGTAAATCGGCGTCCGCGCCGCCCACACCGACGCCCACGTTTAGCGGCGCTGCCGCAGCTTCTGCACGCGTCCTCGCAAGCGGCGGTCCACTCATTGCGCCAATCAGCGCAGCGCTGCTGTCGGACGGAAACCTGATCGTCGCGAACGCCGACATCAATATCGCTGCCGGCCAGACGCCCAATCTGGTCACGGAGGTATCACCCGTGTTCCCGGGCGGCTTTGTCGGCACGCCGCTGCAGTTGGATGCCGGGGCGGCGGGCGCCCTCTTTGGAATCGTTGCGACCAGGGATTCTCAAGGAAATGAAGTCATCTACTTCAATGACGACAACAGCAGTACCGTAATGATGCTGACAAAGTAGCCCGCCCCCTAGGCGAAGTTGCGGTTCATGGCAGCCGCCCACGAAGTGCCGGCGCCCTACGCGCGTGCGAGGGGGCATCTCCCGCCCAGTCGAAGGCTCATCGGTTCAGCGTCCTTCGCGCTA
>Ga0123356_10003132_pt1 | contig 17434 bp, 14 predicted proteins | sample TergutEmb28metaG_2_FD_92546 | JGI IMG/M metagenome (GOLD analysis project Ga0123356, IMG submission 92546) | Embiratermes neotenicus P3 segment gut microbial communities from Petit-Saut dam, French Guiana - Emb289 P3 | ecosystem: Host-associated > Arthropoda: Insects > Digestive system > Gut ...
AGCTTTACAAAACAAAGTTTTGAAATGTTGGAAAATCTTCACTTTTCCAAAATCATGGCATATTTCAGATTTCATTCAATTTCTAACATTAGAAAATCTAAGATTTTGCAAAATTTAGAAAAACAAAGTTTTTCTAAGATTCTAAAATCAAAGATTTTAGAAAGTTTAAAAAAGCTAAGATTTTTTATTATTTAATTAATTTTAATTAATATAATAAAAGAAAACAAAATAGAAAAAATGAAAGGCAAAGAAAAAAATGGATAAACATATGAGGATTTATTGGATAATATCCTCAATGAACATTAAAGGGTAATTCAATTCTTCGATAAATTTCATTCTAATAATAGCTGAAACATCATCGATTTTAGACCATATTTTCACATCAAGCATATCTCCAGACAATGAAACATAACCAAATTCACTCATTTCATCTTTTAATTTAGCTAAATCAATTCTCACGTTTACTTTTTCAATAGCTGGTTGAAGTAAAAGAGATTTTTCAATAGCTGTTTCTAAACTTGGCAGCGAACTTTCATTAACAGGAGTGCCAATAAACTGATGGAATAATGCACCCATACTAATAGCTCCTTCAAAAATAGCTCTTTCTCTAGAACTAATGTTTGAAAAAAACTTTTTTTCTACATCCATTTTATCCACCTTTAAATTAAACACCAAAATCTCCATTTAAAAAGTTAATTTTTGAACCAACAATATCTGGATCAAATGGAACAAAATATGCAAAGAAAAGAATTCCTGAAATAATCAGTACTGTAGCTAATATGAATAATCTGTCCTCTTTAATTGGATAGAAGTAGGAAAGTATTAATCCTAAACCTAAAAAGAGTAAGGATATAATTAAAGCCATATTCTTATCAGGGTTTTCTTTAACAATTTTATCATTTAATGGTCCTTCACCACTCATATCAGCAGTTATAATTAACCTATTAGTTTGAAATCCAGGAGGATCACAAGTAATTAAGTATATTCTTTGAGTTTCATTACTAACTTGTATTGTATGGCTAGGTGGAACAATTGTAGAGTTTTTTACAGTATAATTAACCTGACCAATGCCGGGCCATTCTAAAATTATTGTATCTCCTGCTTTTACCCCATTTAAACTAAGAAAAGGGCTACCATAGCCAGTCCTATGACCATGCAATATTACTTCTCCTTTTGTAGGAAGTTTAGAAATTTCATCTATCATAACTCCTTGTGAAAGAGAAACATTGTTGATTTTCTGATTTAGACCAATAGAATTAATTAAAACTACTGGAGATGAAATATCCTTTTCAACAGATACTTTTGAAGAATAATAGGACACATCTGTTAAGGCATACATACCAACAACCACAAGTCCTATAATAACCACAACTGTTGTAAGTTTTACCAAATTAATCACCATTAAATTTGAATAAGGTTAATAATAATTAATTAATTAATAATTAATATTAATAATATAAACCAATCAAATAACATATTTATAGATTAAAGTCATTTTTATTCTTTTATTTTATTATAACTATATAATATAACTATATAATTATACAATATATTGCAAATATATAATAATATCATATAAAAATTCTAAATAAGAAATTCTATAGAAAAAATATAAAAATCTTTAAAAAATAAATTTTACTAAATAATATATGCACTTATATACTCTTATAAAATATGTAATTACTTATATATATAATTTTGTATTAGTATAACTTATTATTATAATCACTACTATATTGTTTTTATTACAATATTTTAATTTAACCATAAAATCCCTATATTTTTGAATAAGTAGCTTTTAACTCATTAACCATCCAATTAGGAGCATTATTAGTAGGAATAGTTAAAATTATATTTTCCATATTATTTATAACATAAGGAACATCTTCTCTTGGAACCTCTATCAACAACAAATACTGAACATCTAACTCAGCTAAGTTAGATTGTCTCTCATAATCAGATAATTTCAGCCCATAGCTATTTAAAAGTGACGAAATTTGTTTTTCATCATATCCCCCAGAAATAGACCCCCTAATCATTTCTTCAACATCTGTAGAAAATGATTTACTGTTTTGAACTTGATTTGTGTTATTTCCATTAATCTTTGTTTGTGACTTAATATAATCAGCACTAATCACCCCACTATCCTTTGATCTCATTATAGCTAATATTGTAGATCCACTAATATCTGGAGAATTAGAAAATGTTTTACTAGATGATTGCGAGTTAATTGATCCATCAGGACTACTATTGACACCATTATCATTACTATTATTACTATCATTGCCACCATTATCCTCATTATTTGCAGAATCTGACTCATTCGAAACAGAAGAAGAACTAGAATCAGAAGATTGGGATTGATAATTAGAATCTGATAAAGAATAAATATCAACAATACTCCCTATTGATATCAAACCAGCCCCTGCCTGTAACCTAGTTACTAAAATAGGAACAGCCACAGTATTTGGCTTTTTAAATACAATGTTAGCAAGAACCACACCATCATTTTCATTGATAAAAGATTGTGCATCATTTGCATCCATTATAACATTTTTATTATTCAAACCATTAGATGATTCAGCATATACAAATCCTGCTTTAGAAACTTGATTATCCCCTCCATTTCCTCCAAATGTACTACTAAATCCAATATTTTCACTAGAAGTTTCATATGTTATCATGACCCTATTGAAATCATCTTTTGTTTTATTAATTTGTTTAGATTGATAATCTCGCCAAGCTGCCGTTGCAGGACGTATGATATTAATAGCATTTACCTCTTGAGGAGACTTAGCTAATTCAATTTCAGAATTTATGATTAAAACATTATGATCAAGAGCTAATGGTCCTTTAAAAAGAGAATTTAACTCATTTAATTTGTTTGTTTTTGCTGTGGATAAATCATCTTGATATGGTTGATAAAATAAAAAATAATAAGAAGAAAACAACAGAACAATTAGAATTAGACCAAAAATAGCTGCACCAAAAACTGTTTTAGACTCATCATCCTTAGTAATAGAGTTTTTAAACTTTTTAATTGGATTTTTATCTAATTTAAGAATATTATTAAAGTCAAGTTTCTCATTTTTTCCTTTTTCAACTTTATTTACATTTCCAAATTTATCAATTAATGGCCCAGAACTTATAGATTTAGAATTTTCATCCCTAAAACTCATTTGCTCATTAGCTAATACTTCTGATTTTGGAATTCTTTTGGGAAAATATTTGTCAAATTTATCAGTTCCATTGGAAAAGCTATCAGAATCAGAAGAAAAACTATCAAAATCATTAGAACTATTAAAATTATCCCTTTTATTATTTTTCAAATTATTTCTATCAAAACTTTTAAGATAATTTTCATGTTTTATTTCTTCTTTTGTTGGTTCAATTCTTCTATAATATTCATCGTCAAAATCTTCTTCAATATTGCCTAAAAAATCATTGCCAATGTCATTTGAAGTTTTTTCTAAAATATATTCAGAAATATAATTATCATGATTACTTGTATTTTTCTCATTGATACCATTTTTATTAATGTCTATATCATTACTTTTATTATTGTCTTTATTATTATCCTTATTATTATTTTTATTGTTGTTTTTATTGTTGTTTTTATTGTTGTTTTTATTGTTGTTTTTATTGTTGTTTTTATTGTTGTTTTTATTAATATTTTTATTATTTACTACTATTAGATTATCTATTTTATTAGATATTTGAGAAATAGCAGATTTAATAATATTAAATAGATTATTAGATTTAAAAATTTTTTTATATTTTATAGGGTTAAATTTTTTTGATTTATTTGATCCTTCTAATTTATTTAATCCTTTTGTTTTATTTAATCTATTTAATTTAGACTCAAAGTCTTTTTTATTTTCATCATTTTTCAAACTACCAAACCCCATGAAAAAGAATACTAGGTTTATAGATGAAAAATAAGCTAGAAAAGTTATCCTAAATTGCGTATCTAAATATTTAATTGTTTTGAACAATTTTAGATTGTTAGCATTACATCTTTTTAAACTATTTATCTTTTTAAACTATCTAAATCTTCTTAAATTATCTAATTACTTAAATTATCTAGAAATTATTAGATTATTTGAATTATATTTAGTTATTTTGGATTATCTAAGTTTAATAAATTAAAGCCACCAAAATATTAGCTGTTAGAAGAAAATAATCCTTTAAACAGGCCTGAAAAAATATAAATCAATGTTAAGACATAAGCTATAAAAGCTGGAATATTAATACCCCAAAATACTATGGAATAAGGAATAAGAATCAGTATTACAATTATAACAAATATAATTAAAAGCTTTGGATCATTAAATTTTGAATATTTAATATTGCTTATCATTAAAAATCCAACAATCGCCATTAAAATCATTGCTAAATATAGATCAAAGACCCCACTTAAGATAAATGAAGATAAAAGAATTCCTACAGTTGGAATTGGTAATCCAACAAATCCTTTGAAATCTAATTTATCAGAAATGACATTGAATCTAGTAAGGCGTAAAACCCCACAGATAACAATGAATAGTGCGATTATAGCTAATAAATAATCTAATCCCAGAAACTGAGTAAATTGGAGAGGTTGCTCAGCTCCAAAATGATTAATCACTGAATTTTCAATATAGCTATTTCCAACACAATATAAAAGTACTCCTGGGGCAACACCAAATGAAACAATATCAGATAAAGAGTCAATATTCTTTCCAAACCCATGCTCATCTATTCTAGATAACTTTCTAGCTACCCATCCATCTACAGAGTCAAAAATCAGTGCAACGATGATAAACATTGCTGAAATAGTTATTTGACCATTTATTGCCATTAAAATGGATAAAAAGCCAAAAGACAAATTCAACAATGATATTAAATCAGGCACCCCTATAAAACATTTTAGTTTAGTTTCTTTTAATTCCATGTTTTGACTCCTAACAATACTTTAATTGTGATTATTTATTAATATTTGCTTTTAAATAAGATAAATATTATTATCCGGAGGTAATATTTGATAATGAAAATAATTATTCTATATTAGCACAAAAAAACTATGTTAAATAAATATTTGTATCTCAAAACAATAATTGAAAAATAGATCAATTTTGTTTTCAATAAATTCGCACAATTTTCTACTTTATATTTGTCTAATATATAGATAATAATATTAAGTTTTAATTATATAATCATTTATATTATTTTATTGTTAATTATCTTATGGTTATATATTCAAAATATAATTAATTTTAATATTCTAATATTATAATAACTAATGATAGCTTTAATAATTATCATATAAAATTATATCAATAATAAAAAAAATATTGATAAAAATAAAAAAATGATAAATGAAATAAAGGACAAAATAAGTGTATTATTAAATTATATTTAAATTATACTAAATTAAGCCACAGGTGAATGAATGAATATTTTAGGAATAGATGAAGCAGGGAGAGGCCCTGTGATTGGCCCACTTATTGTGGCAGGTGTTGTGATTCCTGATGAAAAGGTTCAAATACTAGAAAGAATGGGCATAAAAGATTCAAAACGATTAACTCCAACAAGAAGAAAAGTATTATCTCGAAAATTAAAAACTATGTTTGAATATGAAACTGTGGAGATAACAGCTAGAGACATTGATAATTTAAGAGCAAAAGGTGTTAACCTCAATGAAATAGAAAAAATAGCTATGTTAAAAATCATTGCCAAAATAGATGCTGATTGCATAATAATAGACTCTGTTGATGTGAAACCAAAACGACTTGAAGAAGAAATAAAATCAATTACAGGTCATGATAAAGTTATCAGCGAACATAAAGCAGATGATAAATATATACAAGTGGCTGCAGCATCTATTATAGCTAAAGATAAAAGAGATATGATTATCGAACATCTGAAAAAAGAATATAGAAAAGTTGGAGAGATTGGATCTGGATATCCAAGTGATCCTAAAACTAAAAAGTTTCTAGAAAATTTTACATATAATGAAATGCCAGATATTGTTAGAATGTCATGGGCGACAGTGCAAGCTTTTAAAAATGATGAAAACAATAAATAGTTGCATGTATAATGACAGGAACGAGTTATTGGAAGACCCAATATTTATAGAATATTCTAACATAAGAAACATATCTTCATCTACAAAAGCTTCACAAGCTACATCTTTACTAAGATACTGCAAATACCATAACAAAACACTGAAAGAACTATATGATGAAGCAGATAAAGAGGAAGAAGAAAGAATAAGAGCTAAAAAAAGAAAAATATGGAAAAAAATCATTGAATATCGACAAAACATGATTACTGAGAAATTTTCAACAAATACAATAAAAGGAGCATTAACAGTAATCAAAACATTTTATAGAACTATGGGAATTGAAATACCATATATTCCTCCAGCCGTACTTCCCCATAAGCAATTATTATATGATGACATACCTAATAAAGAACATATAAAACAAGCTATCGAATCAACTAACAGCAGATTACACAAAGCAATAATACTATTCCAATATTCTTCATGTACTGCACTTGCAGAAACACTAAGTATAACCTGTGAAATGTTTGTAGAAGCGACAAAAGAATATCATGAGGAAACTGATATTAATAAAGTAATACCTATTCTTAAAAAACAAAAAAATGTTGTTCCATTCTTTTTACTATCCAGACAGAAAAGAAGAAATATTATAGAAGATGGATACAAATACTACACCTGTTGTACTCCTGAAGCCACAAGATATATACTAACTTATCTTGAAGAAAGAATAAACAAAAAAGGAGAACTAGAAAACGAAGACAAACTATTCAAAATAGGAGAATATGGAGTAAGTAGTGCTTATCTTCGAATAAACGACAAAAATAATTGGCCCAAAAAAGGAAAATCTAGATTTTTCAGGTCCCATACAATGAGAATCGCAGGTTCAACAGCTATTGGTGATGAAGCTATTGGTGATTTATTTAGTGGGAGAAAAAGGACTCCAATATATGAAGGATACTATAAAAGAAATCCTAAAAAAATAAAACAATTATATTTGAAATATATAAATGACTTAAGTATTGAAAAAACAAAAGTCAATTTCCTTGATGATGAAACAGCTAGAAGATTAAAAGAAGAACATAGAAAAGAAATCAATGCACTTAATGAAAAAATGGAAAAGGTCAATGACCGACTGGAAAAACATGAAAAGGTTATAAAGAGAGAAGAAGAATGGGAAGAATGGAATGATTTTGTTGAATTAAGTTATCAAAGCAAAATTATTAAAAAAATAATGGAATATGTATTTGATAAATATGGGAGCGAATATATTAGAGATATCAACTTTGTAAGAAAAATAACAGAATTAAGTGATAAAAATGATTTAAATACAATGAACCAAAAAGAATGTGAAAAAGAAGTTGATAAAATTGTTGATGGAATTCAGCCAGTTAATATTGAGGATTTTATCAATATTCCTAATCATAAAGATTAACAGACCAATGCCTAATTATTAATAAAGTTGAACTGTCGTATGAATAATGGTTCTTCATCCCCCTTTCTTTTTAATTTTCTTAGTTTCAGTAATTGGCTATTTTTACTTGCCATTTCGATGTTATCTATTATTTCAATGTTTAATTCTTTTATTTTTTCGTGCTTCATCACGCAAAGAGCGAATAAAATACATAAATACTCACAATTCTTTACAATAATATCATAAATCATTTTCGTTCTTTTAAATCTATATTGAGTATTAAAGTATTTATTTGGGTCATGGCTTCTTTGTATATTTCAGATATTTTTTTTATTATTAGACTAATGTCACCAATTTAAGAAAATTTCTTCAAAATCTTAATATTTATGTGTGAATTTTTTAAGACTTTATTTAAACAAAGTTGGTTTTTAAAAATCAGTCCAAGTTTAAAATTTTAAGTTGATGGCAGTGGTAAAAAAATACAAATGTATATATATAATGAGCTACATAATCTAATAATAGATTAATATATATAAAAATATAACGGAATTATTAATATGGAAAAAAAAATAAATAGTTGGTCTAAAAATGTTAGTGTTAGTAAAATAGCACAAAATGGCGAATATGTAAAAGTAAGAACTGAAGATAAACATGTGTTTTATAAAAAAGTTCATAGTGGAATCATTATAATTCCAGCAAGTATACGAGAGTTTTATAGTAATAAATTTGAGCATACTGTTGAAATAGAAAAGGCAGATATGAAAGATATTAATAAACTTTGTTTATATCAAAAAGGCGGTTTAAAACTTCCAAATAAAGAAGATTGGGGTAAATCAGTAGTAGTACATAATACTGATGGGATTTTTCATAGAAAAACACTAAGAGATGGGTTCATACCATATATAGAAGATAATGAAGACATACATACATTAAGAATATGTGAAAACGAAGATTTCATACCACAAACACAAACAGCGAAAAGAATATATTTTTTAAACTTCATAGTAAGATTTGATAGAGAAGTTAAGAAAAATATTTCATTATCAAAGGAAGTAGTGGAAACTTGGTTTTTAAATAAAGAAATAACATCTACATTAGATAAAGAACTCAAATTATGTCTTCAAGAAAAATCATTTGGTACATCTGGGGCATTAATTCCTACTTATTTTATAAAGAGCAGAGGGCATGTTGAAATTATAGACTTATTTAATAATAAAAGATATGTTGCTTATGATAAATATGCATTCGATGAATCATTTAATTGCATTGATATTGATGGTAAAGAGTATGAATTTGATTTTAGCCATGACAAATACAAAATTAACTTTATAACTTCATGATTGGAACAAAAAATGCATATGCTACATTATATTTTACGGGTACGACTTAGAGTACAGTAGAAGTAAAAAATGTTATCACATAAATTTAAAAAGATATAATGAGGTCAATGCCATAAATTTAAGAAAATTTCTTGAGACTTTAAATGTTGGTAGTTGATTTTGTGTATTTTTATTTAAATGAAATCAACTATTTAAAAACAAATCAAATTGGAAAATCGTTAAGTTGATGACATTGATTATTAGACATTATTTTACTATTTTTAAAAAATTTTCTATTTTTTAAAAGTTTAAAAACACAGAGTGTTTTTACTATTTTTTAAATATTATTATTGGCTTTTGTGATATCTATTGAAAAGTAATCAAAGATAGCTATTCTTTTCTTATCTTAAAAATCTATTCACGAAATTTGATAATTTTAACTATTTAAATATGATTATATAGCTTAAATTGAAGCTTTTATAGTACTAAATAAATTATTATAGTTTGAAATTAAGAAATAAAGACAAAAAGATACTAAAAAATATATAACAAATAATAAATTATGGGTAAAATTATTTTTATTATGAATTTTACCGAAAGGTTTATATATGATGAAAAACATATTATATATAATATTCTAAATATATAAATATTAGAATATATTTTTTAATAAATTATTTATTATTACTAATTTAGTTTTTAAATTGAATTTATATATTTTGAATTTTTTAAGAATAGTATAGATATGAGTATCTTTTTGTTATAATAATAGGTTATAATATAAAGGTTGTTTTTTATTTACGCTACTTTTTGACTAATATACTCTATTCCCAAAAATTAATATAAATCTATTGATTAATGAGAAAAAGCGGGATTTATAAGAATTTACGGAGGACAATATTAATGTCAAAAAAATATAATAAAAAAAATAAATATTCTCTTAACGAGAATTTAGAAAATCACGGATGGTTTTCGGATAAAACTGGTGTTTATATACCTTTTCTCATGAATTTTTCCTATCTGAAGATAGCTAAAAAAAATAATGGGAAATCTACATATGTATTTTTTGAAATAAAAGAAGATGGTAATGGAAATAAAAATTTTAAGATTTTAAGTCCTATAATTACATCTAAAAGCCCAATAACTGAATCAAATATAAGAAGAGATAGTGAACTTCATAAATTAGCTATTGGTGCGGGAATAGATGTTGGTTCTTTGGAAGATGGTTTTAGTAGGACAGAACTTCAAAAAATTAGTATTGAGTTATTAAATGCTGATTGTTTAAATGTACTCAAAACTAATTCTTCTGACTATGAAGAAATTGAAGACACAAAAGAAGACAAAGAAGAAATTTATACTGCTTTTGATGATTATCCTGAAGATATAAGGGAAGAAGCCCTTAAGATAATCAATAGTGGCAATATAATGGATTCTCTTCAAAAAATTGTGGGAACTCTTCATGAGGGAGATAAAAAAGCAGGTAAAATATTATTGTTGTGTATAGCTACTCTTTTTATAGAAAATGCTGGCTCAGTTCATGAAACTACAAAGGGTTCTACAGGAAAAGGAAAATCAGGTTTAACTAAAAAGACTATTAGATTAGTACCTAAACAATATGTTGAAGAAATAAGGGATAGTAGCCCTAAATATATTTATTATGCCTGTGAAAACGGTTCATATCATGAAAAATATAATATTTTCTTTTATGATGACATTGTTCTTAATGACACAATGATAACAATTATTAAAACACTAGCTGATAATTTACAAGTTAAAAAAACATTGAAAACAGTCAAAGACCAGTCAGTGCTGATATTTGAAATTCCTGGTAAGTGTTTAGTAATAATGAGCTTTGCTAAGGAAATTACTGACGAAGAACTCAATAATAGATTATTTTACAACAATCCTCAAGAAGATAAAGACCACGGAAAGAAGACTAAAGAAAAGATTAGAGACAACGAAAACATTGGCTTAAACTTTGAAGACCCTTATGTTAAAAGATTATATACAATAGCTAATGCGGTAATGCAATATATAATAGATAAAGAAATAAGAGTATATAATCCCTACATAGATTTATTAGGACTTGATGATAAAAGTTACCGAGAAGTAGAATTTGCTGTTAATTTAATAAAAGGAAATCTTTTTTATAATATAACCAATAGAAAAGAGATTGATGGCGTTTATATTGGAAATATTGAAGATGTTGAAGCTGTTACTGGTATTTGGAAATCTAATTCTTTAATGCAACAATATAAAATTGATGCTAAGCAAATTGAGCTAATTAAATCTTTACCAATATATTCTGACAGCTTATTCGAGGAACAGAAAAAGCATTATGAAGAAGATAAAGATAGTTTAAATAATACTTTTAGAGCTTTGGCTGGAAAATCAGGATTTAGTCAAAATACCATAAAGTCTTGGGTATTTGGTAGAAATGATAGAGAATCAAATAAACCTACAATGATTGACCAAGATTTAATAAAAGCTATTAAACTTGAACCAGAAACAAAAAACTCCCCTTATGTATTATATCGAGGAAATAAAGAAAACCTAGAAGAACTCTTAGAATCTTCTGAAAGTGATATCACCACTATCACATTAGAAAGTAGTAGTATTTTTGATAGTATAAATATGAAAAAGAAGGTAATATATGGCTTCTTGAGTACTACTACCAATAATAAATATCTATATAATGAAGAGTTATTAGATAATTTTTTAGATGATGAACCTATTGAATCATATGATGATATTTGTAATCTTATTGAAGAGTCTATTAACTATTTGAAAGAGCATATTGATATTGGTAGTTTTACACCTGAAACTTTTGATGATTTAATTGAAAGTTTATCAAATCATAGTAGCGGTGATAGTACTTCAAGTACCCCTATAATGACTTCAAATGATAAATTGTGTGTTAAATCATTAACACCTCCTAAAAAGGATAATGGTATTAATACTAAAATTCAAATTAGAGAAGTTTATGATAAAATTGATTCTGATTTAATTGAAACTCAATTTGATGTTGATAATTTCAAGAAAAATTGTTCAAAATTATCAGATAATTTTACTAAGAAATTTTTAAATCTTTTAAAAAGTTTTAAACTAGATGAAAGAATATCTTTAGATAGTTTTTAGAGATTCCTTTCTTTCTTAGTTTCTTTCTTTCAACATTTTATACTTTCTTTAGTATATGAAATTGCTATTTTCTATCTAAAAGATTCATATTCAGTGACTGTCAATTTATTAGTTGAAATTTTTTTAAAATTGGTTTTAAAGCTTAATTTTTCAAATACTCGATTTTTAGAAGAGTAATTTTTTTATCAACTAAGATTCTAACAGTCCCTCACTTATATCAATAAATGGTTATAAAAATAAAAATACATATAATTAAAAGCATTATTTAAAATTAATAAATATTTAAGGTGTTTTTTTAATGGAAAAATTTAATTTTGAAGAATCAAAGTTTATAGTATTCTTGTTATTTTTTGATGAATTAAAACAAGAAGACTTGATTTTTAATGAGAATATAATTTTAAGAAAAATATCCGATGTTGAAAAAAAGTATTTTATGGATAATTATTCGAAAGGTATTTCTCCAGATGTTTTAACTCATTGTCTTGATATTAAATTTAATAATAAAGATATCATTGATGAAGCTAAAAAAATCCATAACAGAATTCATAAAGGCTACCATAAGAAATCTAATGAAGAATATAATAAGAATACTAATAATGAAAAGGGAACTTGGTTAGATAAAAAGATTAATCCTTATATAGAGAGACCATTAGATGATGTGTGGCCTTTGTTAGATAACAAAGAGATTAATCATTATATATATAGAGTAATACATACTAGAATAAATAATTTTGAAAATTCTATTAATCTTGTGGTAAATATACCTGTTCATATTTATGCAGTGGGGGAATGCAATGGAAGCAATTTAGTTAAATTTAATGAGTATGGTGAAAAATACGCTTCTACATTTGAGCATGAGGCAGTTATAAAGTCTAATCATATTGAAAGTATAAATAAAATTTTTGAAAAGGTAAAAAGCATAGAAATGTGGGATGATAATAATGATTGGTGGACAATTCCTTTTGAATTTCTTGAGAGGCATGCTGAATTTGATTCGGAAGTAGAGGGATTACTTAATTTAACAATAGCTTTAGAATCATTGTTATCTGGAAAAGATGAACCTGGAGAAATTGGTTATCGTTTAAAACTTAGGGCTTCATTATATCTATATGAAATTAGGAATATAAATCCAATTTTTGTCCAAAATTTAATTAGAGAAATATATGGTGTGAGAAGTAAAATTGTGCATGGTGGTTCCAGAGTAACACAAGTTTATTCTATTGTAGATAAAAATAAAAATAAGAAAGGTCGTGTTGGAATATCATTAGGTTCATTGATTGTTATTTTTTATGATTTAATAAGAATAATGCTTTATGATGTAATTTTATATCATAGTGAAGAACCAAAAGAAGAATTCATTAAGTATATTGATACAATATGGAAAAATAACGGAGAAGGCATTGTTCCATATGATATAGATGAAATTAAAAATTACTGGGATTTATTATAGCATTTTAAAATCTTTAAATTAATCAAAATGATAGATGGTAAGAAAAATCACTATTTAAAAATCAAAATTTTATAAATTAAATCTATAAAACCAATTTTTAAAATTATAACAACTAACAAATTGACAGTCACATATTCAAAAAAGTTGACTTTAGCTATTTCCTTTTTGGTGTGTTTAGATAGAGTAAAAAGTAGCAGTAACAGAATAATAAATTCCTTTTATATTTTATAGTTGTTTGTTATCCGAAACAGAATAAAAAAAGTAAGTAATGAAGGAAGAAAGAAAGGTCATTTGTATAAATAAGTAGTAAGTTGTTTATCCAGTTTTGGTAATAGTCTGTATAATAATTAACAGAAAAGAATGAGTTATATATAAAGTGGGAGATTATTATACCATCTGTATAAAAATGAGCATGGTAAGAAATATAAAGATGTTACTGTATATGACTGTGGTAGAAAAAAGAACTGTAGGTAAGTTGTGGTTTTATATACAAAAAGTACTATTTATATGATATAATAGGAAAACAGTTGTTATAATTGTTTTTGGATTTATTTAGAGCTGTTATTTCATGCAATGAATAGAAAAAGTAGGACTGAAAAAAACTAAGAAAGACAGAAATAAAGAACAACTGAATATTTATCAGTGTATTAGTGGTAAAATGTGTTTTAATTGTTTGATAGCTGAATAAAGCCTTGAAATAGGCTTGAAAGAATGAATCTTTTCTTTTCTTTTGCTAGTGGCCATTAAAAATTTTTACTTTTTTCTATGGAATTTCTTCAGGTCTTTCTCAATTTGTTTTATATTGGCAGTATATCCAATCAATCAAAAAACTATGGAATAAATACTATTTGTATTACTCTTTACTCCTTTTGTATTAGTGGTTGAACAATAGCCAATTAAAACTTAAATTAATGAACATTTTAAAGAAATATTACCTATTTTTGTTTTTTTGATAATCAGGAAAAGTTATTACTTTTCATACCTGTGCTATTGTAATTGGCTGACTTTTAATAAATGATTGTAGGTTTACTTGATTTCATTAATTATCTCTTTTCCATTATCGGTTAAAGCATATATTCTTCCTTTTTTCATTTCAGGATTTACACATGATACAAGTCTTTTTAAATCCATAGCTCTAAGAGCTCGGCTTACATCATCCATTCTCATATTAGTTTCTTGTGTTATTTCAGATGGCATTTTAGGGCCGTTTTTTAGAGCTAAGAAAACTGTTTTACGATGTTTAGATATTTTTACATATCCTACATCGTTGTATTTAGTAGTCATTAAGTATTCTTATAGATTAATTTTCTTATACTCTTAATCGGAACATTATAGACACATTGTAGACTCTTTATATATTAGAAAATACAGATATTATTTTATTTATCAAAAAGTTATCAATATGAAAAATGAAAGAGGTTAGCTATGACAACTGATGATTCTTATTTACAAGGTAAAACGAAATATTGTGTAACATGTGGCTCAAAAATACATGAAAAAGCTGAAATTTGCCCCCAATGTGGCGTTAGATGTTCTGATATGCAAAATAGCGAAGTTAAAAAAAATACTAACAAGTTTCGTAATTCAACTACTTTGGCAATTGTTGGGTTAATATTAGGAATAGTTTTTTCTTTTATAGGTTACTTTTTTAGTGGAGTTGGGGCTGCTTTATCGGGTTCAAGTTTAAATCTTCCTTTAACTTTTCTAGGTGTTGGGGTTCTTGCTAGTATTCTTGTAGTTTTAGGGATTGTATTAGAAAAATATGATATGAAAATTGCATCAGCACAGTATATTATATGTGGCTTATTTATATTAATAACTGGTTATTTTATTATAGGATTAATACCTGCTATTTGTTTATTTGTTGCAGGAGTATTTGCATTCCAAAATAGGCAAAAAGATGAAAATGTGGAGGCAATCTAATGAATAAATTATGGATAATACCAATAGCTACATTTTTAATTTTATCATTGGGATTGATTGGAGGGTTGGGTAATTCAATGGGAGTTGGTTTTCAAAATCAAGACCCTGCGATGACAATTAATAATATCAGTCTAGAAACTACAGTAACTCCTGGTCCAGGTATACGCTATGGACAATTAACTATAACTGCTGATGCTATTTTCCATGAAGATTTGAGAACAATATCTATGAATGGAACTTTGCATCGTGTTGATGGAACATATGCTAAAGTTGATTTGAGGGGAAAACCTAATAATGGTGTTAAAGGTCAACAATATAAGCTAGAATACTCATCAGATATTGTTTCAAGCCCAGATTTCTATGAAAATATTGAATATTTTGAACTAACAATTAGAACTGTTAGCGAAGATGGGGTTAGTAGGGAAATAACTCTTAATGTTAGTTCTAATGGGCAAATTGATACTAATAGTTCTGATGTTGTTGGAAATATTTCTGAAATTGGTGAAATTTGTTTAATATGTGGTAAATATTTAAAAGCTGGTTCTGACACTATTCATATGGATGGTTCTCGCCATAGCCAGGCTGAGATTGATAAATGGAATAAGGGAATGGAAGGAGATAATAGTAAATCTTCTAATAATAATAAAAACTCAGGTAGTTCATCAAATAATAATAATGAAAGACCTCCAACTGAAGAACCCAAACCACCTAGTGCTGATTATTCTATGGGTTTGGTTCTGGTGGTGGTGTCTAATAATCCTTTGAGTTTTAAGATTAAATAGTTATTAAGAGAACTTTATTTCTCTTTTTGGTCTTTCTGTCTTTTGTTTTTGCTGTCAGGATTAATTAGTTTTTTTAAAAAAGAAAGAAACTAAGAAAGTAGTAAAGAAAGAAAAACACTCTGAAATCTTGTTAAAAATAGTAGTATCAGGGTATTATCAATGTTAAAACATATTTTAATATTAAATAGACGATAAGTGATGATTATGGAAGAAGATAAAAACGATAAAGATATACAAAGAATAGCTGATTTAACAATTTCATTAGTTGGGGGATAAAATGATTTTGGTAAGTTAAAAGAATTAGGTTTCTATACAAAAAATTGTGATTATATAAAAAAAGAATTGATTAAAAAATATGAAAATGGATACTCTTATGAAGAAATAGAAACTGCCTTTGAAAAGTTATGCAATGAAACAAGAAAAAAAGAAACAATAATAGATAACAATAGTGAATTGGTAGATTCATTAGTTGGGATTATGAATTATAAAAATGGGATATTGGCAAGATTAAATTTAGGTTATGATAAATCTAAATATATTAGGCAGGAAATTCTTGAAAAATGGCAAAAACAATCTTCATCAGAAGATATAAAAAATTCATTTTATACTTTATGCGAAATAAAACCTTCTGAACTTGCAAATAAGCTGGGAATTTGAAAGTCTTTCAAAATTTAAATGTTAAATTAACTATGTACTTCAACTACCTCTGTTAAAACTATATCATCATATTTCACTTCATGATTTGTGAAAATATTTATTAGCTAGGGTTTTTTTATGCAGGAAAAACAAAATCGAAAAGCTATATATACTGAAACTTTAAGAAAACAAGAAGCTAAAAGAAGAGAAATAAGGAGTAAAGGAAAAAATATTCAGGAAAATGGATGGCGTAATCCTAGATATGCTGAAACTTTAAGAAAACAGGAAGCTAAAAGAAGAGAAATAAGACAACTTAGAAATTCTAAGAGTAATATTAGCAATGAATCTTATAGTACGGTGAGAACAGGCTATATTTATTGCATAGTCGATAGTAATAGTGTGGCTAGGTACATAGGTCAAACAGTACGCAATCCTGTAACACGGTTTAATGAACATATGAACGGTGCTGTTGACCCCACTTCATCTTCTTATAATACTCAGTTTTCACAAGCTATTCGAACTTATGGGATTGATAATTTTAGCTTATTAATTTTAGAAAGTGAAATACCTGAATCCGATTTAGATAGTAAAGAAATAGCATATATTTCACATTATAATACATTTCATGGAGGATATAATGGAACTAGGGGAGGAGGAAGAGTAAAAACTTATCCAAAAACAGAATATATTCCTCCAACAACTTATAATACACCATCTTCGAATTATAAT
>Ga0123356_10003133_pt1 | contig 17429 bp, 14 predicted proteins | sample TergutEmb28metaG_2_FD_92546 | JGI IMG/M metagenome (GOLD analysis project Ga0123356, IMG submission 92546) | Embiratermes neotenicus P3 segment gut microbial communities from Petit-Saut dam, French Guiana - Emb289 P3 | ecosystem: Host-associated > Arthropoda: Insects > Digestive system > Gut ...
CAACAGACACTGGAGTTTTATACGTTACTACAACTATACAAGACCTCACGAAGGCATAAAATATTTAACACCAGCAGAAATATACCTAAACAAAAAGTGTAACCCTATTTCCGGATAGAACACAAATCTTATATATCAAATAAATACTCTCAGAAAAGCATAGACTTAGCACAAAAAAATAAACAACACCAAAGCCAAATACAACCACCAATAGCACCACCCAAAAAAAGAGACCGAACCACTTGACAAAAAAGGAAACCCAATAAACACAACACAATCAAACATCATATAACACAGTACTACCCATTTTGTCCCAAACCCACAACAGCCCCACATAACAAATTCGTACAATTAACATCAGAATCCAAAAATAGAGTTAAAGAGGGCCGGGGCCGAGATTTGAACTCGGGCGAAAGGCTCCACAGGCCTGTATGCTACCAAGCTACATCACCCCGGCCACAATTCCAAGCTTTCCCGCGATTTGATAACCCACAAGTAACCCATTATTTGCATTCCCGCATGAGCCGTACACCAAGGATTACCATAAACGGCAAAGCCAACTTCGCCTAATTTAGTAGCTTCTCCAATGTTATAAACAACTCTGATAATAAACTTGTCGTCTAAGAGAATTTAGAATAATCGTTTATCCAACTGCAGACAGAGCACGGTGTTCACCACAGACTTATGATCTAAGAATTATTGAACCAACAACATATCCTCAGTTTAGTAATATAGCAAACAACTTTCCAATGTCGCAATGAGCAAATAATTCTAGCTGGCAACCAACCTACAAATTTGACTCACCATTATTTCCACCAAGCACTTTATTATACGGCATACCTTGCTATCAAGAGAGGTTTGATTATGGAACTTGATGTTTGTATTAAGGGTCGAAGAAGTGTACGCGAATACACTCAAGAACCGATCGCTAAAGAGCAAATAGAAACCATATTAGAGGCAGGTACTTGGGCGCCTACCGGAATGAATCGTCAACCTTGGAGATTTATAGTAATTGAAAATAAACAGCTTATCAAGTTGGTTTCAGACGAAACCAAGGAACTGGTTAAACAAGCTCTGCCTCATTTTGCTGCACAATTCAACACCGACCAAGACGTCATATGTTATGATGCCCCCATGTTAATTTTGATATGCAGCGAAAAGGATCCACAGTGGGCACAAATAAATCTGCTTGATTGCGCTTTAGCTGCTCAAAATATGTTCCTCAAAGCCTACGAGTTAGGACTTGGAACGTGCTACATGGGGTTTGTATCGTTTCTAAACAGCAATCCAGCATTTTTACGTAAACTGAGCATACCGGAAAACTATGACATACAAGTGCCCTTCATCATCGGACATCCCAAAACTACGCAAGGCAATGCCGCAAGGCAGAAACCCAGCATTTATAAATGGGTCAAATAACCCTTTACCCGTTTTTGATTTTTAGTTTCGATAAAACCTGCGTAGGGGTTATCACTACAACACACGTTGCAGTTTTACACTTTTTCGTGCTAACCCTCAGCTTCAGTAAGTTCAGGCTGATAGGTTTAAACTTGGATTTTTAAAGCGGTTATTGGGTTTAACTAAGTCCCTTAAACTATAATATTTTCATGATTTTCGAGCGTGTACACGAAAATTGATTATAACATATAGTCGCATGTTGTCAGAACAAGAAGCCAAAGTATTATCCAGCCTAAGCTATGCAGGCAAAACAATATTCACAACCCAAGACCTAAAAGAATTCACCAACAACCCAAAAAAACCTCCTCGACTGGCTAGTACGCAAAAAATGGATCCGAAAAATAAAAAACGGCACCTACCTAATAGCACCCCTAAACGCAGGCACAAACGGCACAGACAACTATCCTGTACAGCTTTATTTTAGCATCCGTTCTTGTTGAACCCTACTACATAGCCTACGCAAGCGCCCTAAACTACCACGGCCTCACCGATCAAATCCCGCCAGCAACCTATGTGGCAACAACCAAACCTCGCAACTCTAAAACCAGTCTAAACACCAAATCAAATTCGTCACCATCCCATCCCACAAAATATTTGGAACTGAAAAAACCGAAATTGAAAACAAACAAATAAAAATCTCCTCAAAAGAAAAAACCATAATCGACTGCTTAGACCACCCAGAACACTGCGGAGGCATAGAAGAAATAGCCAAAACGCTATACTTTACCAAAAACGACATAGACCAAAACAAACTAGTTAGCTTTGCACAAAAAATCGGCAACAAAACCGTCCTAAAAAGATGGGCTATCTCGCAGAAAAGTTAGGTATGGAAAAAGTACTTGAGACCATTTCAAAGCTCCCTCTTTCAGCAGGTTATCCCCTACTTGATTGTTCCATGAAAAAAAGAGGCCGTATATTAGAAAAATGGAAAATAGTTATAAATGTACCCATTGATCCTTCAAAGTGGCTAACATGATACCGCCCCAAGAACTAAGAAAGATAACCAGAGAAAAGAAAACGACGCTTTACTTTAGCGGTTTCGTTCATATAGAAAACAGAATTATGGAAAAAGGCTATCTTAACCTATAAAAAATGTCATAAAGCAAGCGCGCATAGAGGCTATGAAAAGCCTTTTTCCCAGAGACCTAATATTGTTAGTTTTAGGAGAGACAAAAGAAACACTGCGAGAACTTTAGGGCTCAACTAAACCTTGAAACCTAAAATTGCGTGGTTCTTTGGCAAATAGACGGCATTGTTCATTTCAAGCGGTCTATTCAGAAAATGACACTGTTAAGAGCATCTTAAAACGCTCAACTGCATATACAGCATGAGAAACTTGTGCGGGCATAACAATAGCCTCACCTCTGTGGAGCAAATGCATTTTTCCATCTATGGTGATTCTCCCAACACCATCCAAAACAAGCACCAAAGCATCACCCGCTGATTCATGCGAACTAATTTCCTCACCCTTTTCGAAAGCAAACAAAGTCAAACTATGACGGCTATTTTGCGCAAGCGTTTTACTAACAATCTGACCATCTTGATACGCCACTTCATCCACTAATGGTAAGACCACTCCATGCTCAACGTTTTTAATCAACTTCCCCATACAAAACTCACCACTTACCAGCATCTATTTTACCCATTTAACTTTGCCCTCTTCATAAAAACCACGACTACCCATTTCCTCCGCAGGAACACCCACAGCAATAACACAAAACGGAACAATATTATCGGGCAATGCAAACAAACTACGAAAAGCCCTCACCTTGTCCTCTTTAGGATATACGCCGCACCAACAAGTGCCCAACCCCAATTCAGCAGCCTGCAAAAGTATATTTTGTGTTGCAGCCCCACAATCTTGGGGAAAAAAGCCCACCGATACCCCACTTTGCAGATTCAAATCCGCACACACCACTATCGCACAGCTCGCTGTTGTAAGCATTTGCGCATGTGGATGAATTTTTGGAATTTCATCGAGTTTAGCTCGATTTTGTACCACAATAAACGTCCATGGACGGCTGTTGCAGGCGGAGGGTGCCAACATTGCGGCTTCTAACAGCTCTTTGATTTGTCCATCAGATACGTTTGCTTCGGATGCATAGTTACGGATAGATTTTCTGTCCTTAATTGCCTCAATAATCATAAAACACAACCTTTCACTAGCTTAATTATTGTTTCTCTTGTTATTTCTTCCTTGCCCTTTCTTTATAAAAGAACCAATAAGAGCACATACCAAGCCCATTGTGCTGTTTTCTTTAGCACAGAGCAGTACAGAACCAAAACGTAAGATAAAATAGTCACACTAAACCTAACTTGCTTATCGAACATACTCAAAACCGTCATCCTCACCCTCATGTTTCGAAACTTGGGATTTATCCGTTAGATTTCCAGCTAAAACCTCAATCAACTTAGTAAGAGTTACTTAGCGCCGCCTATACTTCAAACCCTGTTCTCGAAACCACGGCATACTTTTGTAATTTGTCCACGATTCGTTTTTAGGTATACCTGGAAGAAAAAAAGCCATTGCAATATTGGCACTTTATATTTATTTTTTTAAAAAAATTGGTTGTGGTTGACAACAGAATGGTCTAAAATACATCACCCTGACCATGCTCTAGACCACCATTTTGGTAACACATATCGAGCTATTTCGCTTTCGTGCAAACCAACACAACATTACCAAACAGTTCAAGTCAACGCCCTAACTGTGTAGCTTCCTCTATGGTTGTAACAACCTTAATTATAAGTTGTCCGCTGATAAGCCAAGTATCACGTGTGTGTTGATATAAACTTAAATGCTCAAGCACTTAATTTAAGCAGGCTTGACCCGCATGGAGCCAACAAAAAAATCTCTACAATCCAAAGCAAGTATAGCAATCTTGATTGCCGGGTTAGCCGCGTTTATCCTCTACTTTGTATTTTTCATCGACCCCCAACAAGTCGCTCGAACCCTAGTCCAAACCAACCTCACCATCTACTCCGCAGCTTTTGTTACATACATGCTATTCACAGTCTGCTCTACAATGGTTTGGCGCAGTTTACTATCAAGTCTAGCAGTAAAAATCACCACCCGCAAAGCTTTCCTCTATACCTGGACAGGATTATTCTTCGAAGCCACCGTACCCCAGCTGGGCTGGTCTGCAGAGGTTTCAAAAACCTACCTGCTAACCAAAGACGCAAACATCCCAGCCGGCAAAGTTGGAGCCTCAGTTGTTGGCCAAAAAATCTTGGGTATGACCATAACAATTATCGCACTAAGTATAGGTCTGGGATTGTTGCTCTTTAGATATTCACTAAACCTAACAGCAGTCCTGCTAATAGGAATAGTTTTGGGACTCTCGATACTAACCTTAGCTGTTGTTTACTACATTAGCTTTAAACCAAATGCCACCAAGACCCTGCTGCGCTGGGCAATTAAAATAATACAGGTCTTTCGTAAAAGCTGGAACACACAAAATCTCCAAACCAAAGCCGAAGAACTGCTAAACGGCTTTCATACAAACATCGCACAGCTAAAAGCAAACCCCAAAGCATTGATAGCTCCAGCTGTTTATGGGGTTGTGGGATTTATCTTTGAGGTCTCAGTTCTTTTCATAACTTTTGCAGCCCTAGGACATCCAGCACCAGTTGATGTAGTGTTGATTGTCTTCACTCTAACAGGCACACTCCAAACCATTGGACCGCTCTTTTTTCCCGAGTTAGTTATGACTCTAACTTTAACAGCACTATTTGGAGACCCCGCTATAGCCTTCTCAGCCACTTTGTTAAGCAGAGTGGTTAACCTATGGTTCCGCCTTGCAGTATCCTGTGGTGCCCTGCAGTTGGCAGGAATCAAAATCATACGCCAAACTCCACCAAATAACAACCAACCAATAGGCGAGGTTAAACAAAACTAAACAACAACCAGTCAGTCAACTCACGAGTTGAACAATGCTCTAGAAAGATTTTAAAGTAAATCTACCTATGAGATATGCAGGAATTATTATGCCTACAGCGTTTGTGTTGATAAATACCGAGATAGGCTCCGAATCAGACGTTTTAAGAGAACTCAAAAAAGTCGAAGGCGCCGAAGAATCCTCAGCGGTATACGGAGTTTATGACATTGTAGCCAGAGTCAAAGCAGACACTATGGATAAACTCAAAGAAATTGTCACGTGGCGCATCCGAAGACTCGACAAAGTCCGCTCAACGCTAACTATGATAGTTGTAGAAGACAAAAAATAAACAACTCAATTCCCAATTTCAAATCCGCCACTACTATAGTCCAATAAAACCACAAGCAACAGAGCATAATAGCAATTAAGCCACGTCAGAAGTCAAGCTTAACCCAAAATAGTCTCATCGCCTGAGCAGTCTATAACCTGTTTGTTAGCAGTTATCGGTTGTGACTGTGTGAATACTGTCACATAATTTTAAATTTTTTTGAACCGCTAATTGAGGTTTGTGTGTCTACTAGATAAAGGAAAATAGCAACAACATCAAAGACATCACAAATTATTCGGTTCGCATGGAGTAAAACGCTAATGTTCAAACTAACAAGAGCACTCCTAGCAGCCGGTCTATTAAATAAGAGGAAGAAAAAATATGACAACTGCGTATATTCTTTTAAATACTGAAATTGGAGCAAAAAATCAGGTTCTAAAAGAGCTACGAGACATTGAGGGTATTGAGGAAGCCTATGACCTCTGGGGAGTCTACGATATCTTGGCAAACGTAAAGGCAGAAAACACAGAGAAACTCAAGCATATCATAACCAACCGTATTGAGAAAATCGGTCAGATCAACTCCAAGCTAACCATGATAATCACCGAGCAAACCACATCACAAAAACAACAACTAACATTTGAACCGAGGCCAATAATCGATCAGTAAACAAAGAGATAGTTGGTAATATTTTTTACTTGCCCCGCTTGTTTCTAAGCGGAGCCGCACCCCTTGACTACATCACAGACTACTATGCACATAGGTCTAGACGATACAGACTCAACTAAAGGCGGCTGCACCACCTATCTCACCGCTCTTCTTATTGAAGAATTCAAAAAATTCAATGTAACTTTTCTGGATTATCCTTTGCTGATTCGACTTAACCCCAACGTACCTTGGAAAACCCGCGGCAACGGCGCGCTCTGTCTAAGATTTAGCTACAACCCCAAATTTAGAAAAGATATCAAAAAAATTGCCACCCAGCTCTGGGAAGAGCACTCCGCAATCGATCAAAAAGGAACCGATCCAGGCATTGTCTTTTTTAATTCAGCCACCATACCTGAGGAATTAAAAGAGTTTACAAAAAAAACTCAAACAACCATCGTGACCCAAAAAGAAGCCCAGACCCTCATCAAAAAAATCGATGCCGAAGCCCAGAGCTTTAACAGCGGACGAGGCATCATCGGCGCATTAGCAGCGATTGGTGAAACCCTCCAAAACAAAGACTACACCTATGAATTAATCACCTACCGCATAAAACAAAATTGGGGAACCAAACGCCAAATAGATCAAAACTCTATCTTTGAGATGGACAAAACCACAGCACCCCATACCTTCAACAATATTGACCCCGAGAAAGGCAGAGTCATCATCACCCCAAGAGGACCCGACCCCATTCTCTTTGGCATCAGAGGCGAATCACCCCAAATCCTACAAACCGCCCTCAACCTCGTTAAACCCCAAGAACCCATAGAGCGCTGGGTTATTTTTAGAAGCAACCAAGGCACCGATGCCCACCTAAACCCCACAACGCCTCTGGCCAAATTAGTACCCTATTGCTCAGTTATTGCCAAGGGCACCGTTGCCCAATCCCCCCGCATCATCCCCCGGCGTCATGTCATCTTTTCAATAACCGATGGCACAACCGAGGTAGACTGTGCAGCCTATGAACCCACAGGAACCCTGCGCAAAACCGCCTGGGAACTCAGAACAGGCGATACTGTTGAGGTCTATGGAGCAGTACACAAAGCCACAGCCACCCGCCCCCTAACTATCAACCTTGAAAAAATCAAGGTGCTCACACTCCAAAAACAAATCCAGACCCAAAATCCCCTCTGTCCTAACTGTAAAAAACGGCTCAAATCCATGGGTAAAAATCAGGGTTTTCGATGCGAAAAATGCAACATCCGATTTCCAGATCTCAAAAAACAAGAAACCAATCTACCACGCACCCTCACACCGGGACTATATATAACCTCTACACGCTCACAAAGACACCTAACCAAACCGCTTAGACGCTATGGCCAAGAAAAAAGCACAAATGAACACATAGATATGGTTGAATGCTGGAGTGCTAAGAGCGCAGTTGAGTAAATTTTTGTTTTATATTTAACTCTTGGTTTAAAAGGAGCAAGCCAAGTAAAACCAAAATTAAACCAACAACTAAAAAGATAAGCAGATAAGAAACTCCAAAATATTGATCCATAAGAGTCCAAAGACTTCTAAAGATAAGCACCGAAGCTATGATAACTATAAATTCCCCAATCAGAGCCCTTACCAAGCGCATAATAACAAAGATATAGCAACCAGCTATAAATTTTTTAAGTCTACAAAACTACAACCAAAAACACATCCAACTTTTGATAGCATAGAGACAACAGCAAAGAGAGATAAATGTGCAGAGATAAAGTTGATTAGTTATACTCTTTAGCTAAGGCTTTAAATCCGTGAAGCCCATAAACCCCTTCCGCAACTAACAGATATACAAGAAGGCTGGCTTTATGGTTGGAAAAACGTTTACTGCAGAAGCGTATCAGCTTCCATTCTTTAAGCAAGAAGGGTTTATCAGAAAACAGTGCCCCAAATGTAGCGAGTATTTCTGGACACAAAACCAGAGTCAAGAAACCTGTGGCGAATCGGGCAGTGATGAGTGTGGATGCTACAGTTTTTTGGGCAATCCAGCTACAAAACGCAAATTTACACTTCCCGAAATGCGCGAAGCGTTTCTCTCGTTTTTTGAGAAAAATGGACATACCCGCATAAAGCCCTATCCAGTTGTGGCACGCTGGCGCAAAGACATCTATCTTACACATGCAAGCATTATCGATTTTCAACCCTATGTTACAGAGGGCATTGCACCGCCGCCTGCAAACCCACTGGTAATTTCTCAGCCCTCCATTCGATTAACCGATATCTCTAACACCGGCCCAACGTTTGGGCGTCACCTAACCATCTTTGAGATGGGCGGTGCACATGCCTTCAATACCGCAGATAAAGAAATTTATTGGAAAGATGACACCGTGCGGTTCCATCAACGTTTTGCAACCGAGGTGTTGGGCATCCCCTCAGATGAGATTATCTACAAAGAGGGCGTCTGGGAGGGGGGCGGCAACGCAGGTCCAGATGTGGAATGTATTGTTCGCGGCCTTGAAGTGGGCACCTTGGTGTTTATGCAGTACAAAGTTGTGGGTGAAGAGTTTGTCGAGTTACCCATACGCACCGTTGATACGGGCTATGGTATTGATCGCTTTACATGGATCAGCCAAGGCGTGCCAAGTCTTTTCCAAGCAATTTATGGCAATCTACACGACAAAGTGCTCTCCATGGCTGGAATAACCAATTTAGATAACGATTTTCTGCTACGCGTGGGCAAATACTCAGGTTTGGTTAGTGTGGATAAGCGTGCTAATCGTATGGTTGCACGCAAACGCGTCAGTGAACTCACAGGTATTGACCTAGCAACCCTGGAGAAAGAATTGGTTCCCATTGAAAATGCTTGGGCAGTGCTAGATCATACCAAAACCCTGAGCTTTATGCTCTCAGAGGGTGTAGTGCCATCTAACATCCAAGAAGGCTACCTCGCACGGTTATTGTTCCGCCGGGTCTATCGCTTAATGCGCATCCTAAACATACAACCCGACAGTCTCTACGATATTGTAGAGATGCAAGCCAATTATTGGGCAAACGATTTTCCGCATATAAAAGAGATGCAGAGCGAAATCATCGAGATGCTAAAAGTCGAAGAAGAAAAATTCAAAGACACCCTCCAACGCGGAGAGGGCCTAGTTAAACGCATAGCCACGGAACTCAAAGCCAAAGGCGAGAACAAACTCTCAGAGAACAAACTCGCCGAACTCTACGACTCACAAGGACTACCCCCCGAGATAGTCAAACAAGCCGCAGAGAGAGAAAACCTTGAAGTCACCGTCCCAGAGAACTTTTATGCACTAATCGCCAATCGCCATATGCAAGCATCAACCAAACCCCAAGAAGAAACAGACACAAAAAACCAAGCAGACCTCGAAAAAGCAACCGAACAACTCCCCGCTACTGAACAACTCTACTATGTGGACGCCTACAAAAAAGAATTTGAGGCACAAGTTCAAAAAATCATCAACAACAACACCTATGTGGTGCTTAACCAAACCTGCTTCTATCCCGAAGGCGGCGGACAACCCCAAGATCTAGGCACCCTAAGCGCTGAGGGCACAACCTATGAGGTGGTAGATGTGCAAAAAATTGGCAAAGTCATTGTGCACAAACTCAAAACCCCAGCCGCCTTCAAAGAAGGCACCACAATCCAAGGCAAACTGGATTGGGAACGCCGCTATCAACTCATGAAAAGCCACACCATAACTCATCTTATAAACGGAGCCGCCCGCCGAGTCTTAGGCGAGCATGTCTGGCAATCCGGCACACAAAAAGGCCTTGAAACCTCCCGATTAGACATCAGTCACTACCGCAGACTCAGCCAAGAAGAAACACAAAAAATCGAAACACTAGCTAATCAAGCCATTAGTGCAAACATGAAAGTGGAAACCAACTGGTATCCCCGAAACCAAGCAGAAGCCCTCTATGGTTTTAGGCTCTACCAAGGCGGTGCAGTTCCAGGTAAAGATATCCGGGTGGTAAAAACCGGTGATTGGGATGTGGAAGCATGTGCAGGCACACATCTAAACAACACAGGCGAGGTAGGCTTTGTTAAAATTGTCTACACCGAGCGTGTGCAAGACGGCGTAGAACGCTTAGGATATGCTGTGGGTCTTAGGGCGCTTGCGGCTATGCAACAACAAGAAACTCTGCTTAGCAAAATCTCTGAAGCACTCAATGCACCAATAGAAAAGTTGGATAAAACCGCTGAGAAAGTGGTTAAAGAACTAAAAGAAGCCCAACTTGAAAAACGTCGACTAATCAAAGAACTCGCCGAAAAAGAAAGCACCACAACTACCCAAACACAGAGTAACGAAACTGCCACAGAAGTAGCGGGAATAACTATTGTTAAGCGGGATTTTGAGGTTGTTATTGATGTCAATCGGATGCTCACCACTGCAACAGAGGTCATCAAACGCAACGATGCAGCCGTTACAGTCTACTATGGCTCAGATGGCAAAACTTGCCGGCTTCTAATTATGGCAGGCGAAACCGCAATCAAGAAGGGGATTAATGCAGGTAACATTGTCAAAGAAGCCGCACCCATCTTTGGCGGCGGAGGCGGCGGACGACCCAACTTTGCACAGGGCGGCGGGACTCAATGTGGTAAAATAAAAGAAGCTGTAGCAACCGCGGAAGAAGTCATCAAAAAACAACTCAAACCCTAACCACCCTCAACAACCCTCTATCACACCATAAAGCTAACCCCTGAAGCAAAAGCAGGGGCTTGGTCGATTTTTTTATTAGTCACCCATACATATCAAAAGCAGGTGAATAGTAGACGTGGATGGATTCAAAACTGCTGTAATTGCAACCCTGCTTGTTTCCATAGCGGCAATCGGGTTTATGGCCTACACTATAGGCGATGTTTTAGAGAACGCCAAAATTCCCGACCAACAATACGGCACTGTAAATACTAAGAGCCCAGTTACTGATAACCATCCAGCTAACTATACAATTACCCTGCAAGATGGTAAACAACTCTACATAACCTCCAACACAACAACATATGACAACATAGAGATAGGTAAGTCATACCTGTTTAACTGCCGCATAGACGTAAAAAATCATATGGTTATTATCGATAGCGCATCACAAACCAATAGAACAGACACATAACAACACAGCACCATGCGGTGTAGATAGTAAATAATCGGTTTGCAGGGTTATACATATCTCAAGTACTCTGATTGGCTGGTTAAGCATAGCCGTTTCTACAACAGTCTATCACGCATGATAATCGCAAAAAAAAGATCACCACCCCAACAGCGCACCTATGGGGTTTTGGTGTGAAGATAGAGTTCACTTTGTCTTAACAAATCCAGTATGGACTGGGTTTGGTTGGTAGAGAGACTACAAATTGTGGGATCTCCAAGGAAGGGGAGTTTTTCACGGGCGTTGTGGAGGATGTGGAGGTCTTCCCAAGTTACAGATAGATCCTCAGAGGGGATATGAGAGGTAACATCCATAGCCCAAGCGCCTGCATCAAGCTCTTTTGCACCCTCAGACAATGCAGTGAAGGGGCCTACCAATTGGTTATCAGAAGAGTTATAGAGAAAAATCACAGAACCTTCCTTGATGGGATTGGAAGGTGTGGCCTGCTTATCAATGCATACTGCAAAGCGTTTAGTGCTCAAACATTGTTGTTGACTGGATTTATTACAAAAAAATACATAACCATCATACATGCTCAAAACCTCACTTTAACTGGAGCTAAAAGAGCCTTATTTCTCTTTTGTGCCCTATGTATGATAAACCCTAATTTCCGAATAATTACCGCCCGTTTGGTATGGTTCAAATAGTGTTAACACGTATACACATCAATGTATACACGTGGACAGCGGACTACAACGGATAACTTCAGATCAACCGCCTGTAACACATCTTCAGCGTTAGATAGAACGTTAAAAACAGAACAAAATTACAATCCAATTTATAAAACCACGCTATACTAAACTCTGTCAAGTGGCAAAGGTAAAGGCGTAACATCTAGAATTTATATGCCTATTACCCCTATATACTCTAAATATTAACGAGATGGTAATATGAACCACCAGAGCTTAAATCTAAAAGCTATCTCCAAAAATAGAGTACCTACCATTCATAGCAAAAACAGCTTTTTCTCACTTGTAGCCCTTTTATTTGTGCTTGTATTACTTTTATCCTCTGTTGCTTCTACATTTACCCCTTTTGCCTCTGGAGATTCTGCTGTTGGTGTAACAGTTGAAGATGAGGCTACACTCAGAGCTGCGGTTAATAACGCTGTTGGGCCTGCAATTATTGCTTTTACGACAGATATTACACTTACAGGTTCAGCCCTCAACATTCCATCAGGTAAAGACATTACGTTAGTGAGTGATAAGCCCGATGGTTTTTGGAAGCTTACAGGCGCAAGTGGACAAGACACCATTACTGTTGATGGCACACTGACTCTTGATGGTATTATTGTAACTCATAAAAATAGCGAGTTTGGAAGAGGCGTGACTATTAACGGCAACGGTATCCTAAATATGAATAGTGGCTTTATCGCTAACAATGCCTATGATGGTTCTGGTGGCGGCGTGTATATCGATATGTATTCGGGAGGCATTTTCAGTATGTCTGGTGGCGAGATTGTTAACAATACGGCTACATCTGGTGGTGGTGTGTTCGCATGGTCTGGCTCTTTTGAGATGTCGGGCAATGCGATTATTGCTAACAACACCGCTAGTAGTGAGGGTGGGGGTGGTGTGTCTGTGATTTCTTGTTCTTTTGAGATGTCGGGCAATGCGATTATTGCTAACAACACCGCTAGTAGTGAGGGTGGGGGTAGTGGTGCCGCTGGTGGTGTGAAGGTATTTTCTTGTTCTTTTGAGATGTCGGGCAATGCGATTATTGCTAACAACACCGCTAGTAGTGGGGGTGGTGTGTCTGTGGATAGTGGCTCTTTTAGTATGCATGATAAGAATGTAATTGCTAATAACATAGCATACAGAGGTGGTGGTGTGTATGTGTTTTCTGGTAGCAATGTTGAACTGTTAGGTGGCAAGGTTTCTGGTAATGTTGCATCTGATAACGGAGGTGGAGTTTTTATTACTGAGAATAATCTTGTTATAGATTTTGGGCGGTTGTTTGTTGCTTCAGGGGTAGTGTTTGAGAATAATCGTGCTTCTACGGCGTATCGTCGAGCTAGTACACATGATGCAGTATACGCCGCTCAAATAAAAAGTGATAGCTGGACATCGCCTTTTACTCAAGGTTACAACAATTACGACATAAGTTACACCGCTGGTACATTGCTCACATACAGCGTGTCTGTGTCGAATAGTTATTCTACTGCGTCAGGTGCAGGCACTTATTTAACAGATTCAACCGTTACAGTTAACGCAGGCACGCGTTCAGGTTACACTTTCTCTAGCTGGACCGTTACTGAAGGCGGCATATCATTATCAAACACTGCTACTGCAACCTTTACTATGCCTGCACGCAACGTTGCCCTCACAGCTAATTGGACACCCACATCAACTGGTGGTGATGGCGGTTCTAGTGGTGGTGGCAGCGGCGGTGGATCTACACCTACCCCTAAGCCTACGCCTAGTCCTTCTGAGCCAAGTACGCCTACACCAAACACACCAACACCAAGGCCTTCTGAACCTGAAAATAACATAGAGCCTAAACCATCATTACCCATTTTAGGTATCGTGGTAGTAGTGGTTGTGGTGTTGGTTGTTGGGGTTGTTGCTTTGGCGGTTTTGTTGTTGCGAAAGGGCTCAAAAGTTTAAGTTATGATGTTACAATCGTGCGTACGGGTGTGATAAACCGTAACACCCCTTTTTTTGTACGCAAACCTATTCTTTAAACAATTGATGGAAGAATGCGTAGCGGCCTTGTTCTTTTTTGCCAACAAACCCTTTGTTCTGTGTAGCACCTTATACCTTTTACGTCTAAGGGCATAATTGGTTTGAGAACGCTTTTGCAAATTGTATCATCATAGTTTTAAGTGAGAAAGCCTTTTTTGTGTGTTTATATGCTGTTAGGCACATATCGGTGTCTTTATTGGTTAGACTTCTGGATCCTTTGACAGTTAAGGATGTGTGTTTGCGTAATCGTTTAGTGATGCCGCCGATGCAGTCGGGGCGTGCATCGTTTGAGGGTGAGGTCACAAGTAGACTCATCAATTTTTATGTTCGCCGTTCCTCAGTGCTTGGTCTGCCTATTGTTGAGCATGCGTATGTGTCAGCACTGGGGAAGATAGGTCCTAAACAGTTAGGTATCTATAGTGACAAGTTAATTCCGGGTTTTGAAAAACTTGCAGAGGCCATACATTTGGCAGGGACTCCTGCGGTGGTGCAGATAAGCCATGCAGGAGCGGTGGCAACCAAAAAAGTCATCGGTGTTATGCCGGTTGGACCCAGTGCCAGGAATAAGACGCGTATGCTTGAAAAAAGTGAACTCTATGAACTGGCAGAGGATTATGCACTGGCAACTGAGCGGGCAGTAAAAGCAGGATTTGATGGAGTGGAACTTCATGGTGCGCATGGCTATTTGCTCAACCAATTCTTTACACCTCTGCTAAACAAGCGCGAGGACGAGTTTGGGGGTTCACTTGAGAACAGAATGCGTTTTCCACTCTTAGTTGTTGAAAAAGTGCGTAAACAACTAGGCAAGGGACTGCTGCTATATCGCATAGGAGCAGACGATTTAGCACCAATGGGCACCCAACTCCAAGATGCAATCAGCTTTGCACAGAAACTTGAACAAGCAAGCGTGGATATTGTGGATGTATCAGGCGGCATGTGCGGCAGCGAACCCAAACAACTCCAACATATAAACGGTTACTTTATCGCTCAAGCCAGCGCAATCAAAGCATCAATTAGAGCACCAGTTATCGGCGTAGGCGGAATCACAGAAGCAGAATTTGCAGACAAACTAGTACAAGAAAACAAAGTAGATCTAGTTGCAGTAGGCAGAGCAATTTTACACGATAATTTATGGCCGCAAAGAGCCATTCAAACCCTACAAAACAAAGTTTAATGAGAAAACATTTTCAGGACGACCCTATTTTGGTGAGTTACGAAATGTAACATAAGGCTCAAAGCACATAATCATTGTTGGCATAAATAAAACGAGTGTTTTTATCGGTTGAGTCAAAGTCAGGTTGCAATACATTATTAACCTTCAACAGCTTATTAGTTATGGAGCGCTCGAATATTTTTGAGACAAACCATTCTAACACCTAAACAGCAGAAGGCAAACCCAGACAAACACCCAACCGAAAAAGAACAAACAACGCAACACAAAAACACAGAACAAGAAAACACAGAAACCAACCAAAAGCTACAGTTGATTTTAGAAAGCATCCAAGACGGCCTGATCATCCTAGATCACAACTGGCAACTAAAATATGTCAACAAGTGTGCAGCCAAAGGATTTTGTGCAGAAGCAGAAAAACTTGTGGGAAAAAACCTCTGGAAACTTTTTCCCAAATATAGTGGAACCCTTTTCGAAAAAACCCTCCACCAAGCCAAAGAAAATAAACAAACAACACATTTTGAATGGGATAAACTATACAATACCCCAAACACATGGGAAATCAGTGTTTTTCCCGCATCCAACGATTTAGTGATAATCTGGCGGGATATATCTAAGCGTAAAAAACTCGAAAAAACCCTGCAACTAAATATGGAACGGTTTTCTAAAGCCTTTAACTGTTGTCAAGCGGCTCTGTTTATTTCACAACTCAAAGACGGCCTCTTTTTGGATGCAAACGAAGCTTTTTTGCTAACCTTTGGTTTTAGCCGAGAAGAAGTCATTGGAAACACCGCATTTACACTCAACATATACCCAGACCTAAGCAAACGCAAAGAGTTTGCCCACATACTACAAACCCAAGGGGCAATACGCAACCTAGAAGTATACATGCAAACAAAAACCGGCAGGCCGCTCACACTTATCGCATCAGTAGATCACATTATGCTCAACGGACAAGACTTCACATTGGGCACCTTCACAGATATAACGGAGCGCAAAAAAGACGAAGAAATACACAGAGAAAACGAAGAACGCCTAAAACAAGCACAACATCTGGCGCATATGGGCAACTGGACGATGCATGTTGCAGAAAACAGAGTATTTTGGTCAGAAGAATTATTTGATATGTTTAAACTCAAACCAGACAAATATGGCCTTGAGTATGAAATATATAAAACCTACATACACCCCGAGGATTTTGAGCGGGTAACAAAGATAACAGATAACTTTATTGCAAAAGGCAAACACGAAGAAACAACAGTTTTTGATTATCGTGTAGTTCTATCAGATGGTTCAGTACGTGATCTGCACACTGAGCGCACCATTGTAGACGTCGATTCCAAGGGCAAACCCACCAAAATCATGGGTATAGAACAGGATATATCCGAACGCAGAAAAATTGAACAACAACTCGAACGCCACCACAAACATCTAGAACAACTTGTCGAAGAACGCACCAAACAATTAGCTGACAGCCAACGCCTCGCAACCATTGGCCAAACCGCAGGAATGGTCGGACATGACATCCGCAATCCACTACAATCAATCATGTCTTCACTGTATCTAATCAAAGAAGAGTTAGATCTGATGACAGACAGCAAAGAGAAAAACAATGCACTCCAAGAACTAATCGTGATAGGCGAACAAATCAACTACATTGATAAAATAATAGCAGATCTGCAAGACTACGCACGCCCCATCCAACCCGAATACACCGAAGTAGACATACCCGAACTAATTGACAGCATCTTCCAAACCGTCAACATACCCATCCGGATAATGCTTAGAGTAAACATAAACAAAATACCCCAGATGCAAACAGACCCAACCCTAATGCGACGCGTCTTAACCAACTTGATTAACAACGCCATCCAAGCCATGACAGAAGGCGGCACCTTAACCATAAACATACACCAAGACAAAAAAACAAACAATGTTATCATTGAGATTGAGGATACTGGAAAAGGCATACCCAAAGAGGTCCAAGAAAAACTATTCACCCCACTGTTTACCACAAAATCAAAAGGCCAAGGCTTTGGATTAGCAGTGGTTAAGCGCATAACCGATGCCCTAGAAGGCGAAATAAACTTTACAAGCCAAGAAAC
>Ga0123356_10003134_pt1 | contig 17427 bp, 21 predicted proteins | sample TergutEmb28metaG_2_FD_92546 | JGI IMG/M metagenome (GOLD analysis project Ga0123356, IMG submission 92546) | Embiratermes neotenicus P3 segment gut microbial communities from Petit-Saut dam, French Guiana - Emb289 P3 | ecosystem: Host-associated > Arthropoda: Insects > Digestive system > Gut ...
CTTAAATTCCGCGGATCCGCCAACCAGCGCATTATCAACCTGAAACGCATGCGCGAGTTAGAGACGGACGAGATAATATTGTTGATGTAAATACTTGCAAATATGTAAAAAATATGCTAATATATTGAAAGACAAGTCTCGTCCCTCATTTTAAAGGAGCGAAAGAAAAAACACTTATGTCTAAAATCATTGCGATTGCGAATCAAAAAGGCGGCGTCGGAAAGACCACCACTTGCGTCAATTTGTCGGCGTACCTTTGTGCGATGGGCAAAAAGGTGCTCGCCGTCGACATAGACCCCCAGGGGAACTGCTCCAGCGGCTTTGGAATAGAAAAAAGCAAGTTGGAGGCTTCGATGTACGAGGTGCTGCGGGGTGATTGCGATGCGGTAGACGCCATGCAAAAGACGCGCATCGGGGTCACCGTGTTGCCCTCGCACATTGATATGGCGGGCGTCGAGGTTGAAATGGTGCCCATGGAACGTCGTGAGCACATTTTAAAGAATGTTTTAAACCCCCTGCGCAACTTCTACGATTATATTTTTATCGATTGCCCGCCCTCACTCGGGCTTTTAACGGTAAACGCGCTCACAAGCGCCGATTCCGTCCTAATTCCCATCCCCGGCGAGTTTTTTGCGCTCGAGGGCTTGGGGCAACTCATGAATACCGTTAAGCTCTCTAAGATCCACTTAAATCAGCAGCTTGATATCGAGGGCGTCTTGTTTACGATGTTCGACGGCCGCTCTAATTTGGCGAATTCCGTCGCCGACGAGGTCATCAAGTTTTTCGGCAAAAAAGTTTTTTCGACCCGTATTCCGCGCAACATCCGTCTAGGCGAGGCGCCCAGCTACGGGCTGCCGATTTTGCAATTCGACCCGCGCTCGACCGGCGGTATGGCTTATCTTAGGCTGGCGGAGGAATTCTTAAACCGCAACAACGACGCCTTTAAGCCGATAACCAGTATCAGTGCGTTTAAGGTTAAAGTTTAAAATATTGTCAGGGGGACGGTGGTGTTTGACAACTTATTGTTGCTAACGCATTACACAGAATCAAGTATCACAAGTTGTCAAATACCACCGTCCCCCTGACAATATTTTTTTAAGAGGAGGGAGCTTGGGGAAACTATCAGGCAAAACGGGAAATTTAGTAGGCGGCATTGCCCTTTTGCTTGCAGGGATAGGGTTGTCTTTATTTTTGATTGTCGTGGTCAACCAGTATCAGTCGGCGACGAAAAGTGAGATCAACACGGAATGCGTCCAGTTTATCTATGAGGGGCACGGCAGGCTCTCTTTGGGTAAACACGGTACGGAGACCATAATATATGTTCAAGGGAGCGAGAAGCCTTTTTATTTTACGGCGCTGACCAATTCGTACTGCACAATTGACAAAAGCCTTTTGTCGGACATGCCAAAGGGCGAAAAGGCGAGGGCGTATGTAATAACTACAAAAAAAGGTGATTATGCCTATGAGATTGTCCAAATGGAGTTTAGTACCTTTGGCCGCTTTGTTTTAACCTTTGAACAATACAATAACGGGCATCGAAGAAACGCAATCATCGGATTTGTAGCAGTTCCCATTATAAGCTTGCTGGCCATAATTACAGGCATAGTGTGCCTTATCCGCTATAAGAAGAGTTTATCGATTAAGTTGACAAGCGGGGGCAAATAGACTATACTTATCTCTGTGAGCTTTATCCGCTTCGACAACGTATCATACTCCTATAACGAGGGCACCGCCGACGAGGTGGCCGCTATCAAGGATATTTCGCTTTCTATCGCAGAGGGTGAGTTTGTCGCGTTGGTCGGGCACAACGGGTCGGGCAAAAGCACGGTTGCTAAGCTCATGAACGGCTTATTTTTGCCCTCATCCGGTACGGTGACGGTGGACGGCATCGATACGGCACAAAAGCGTGGGAAAAATGCTGACAAGCATTACGACCCCGTGTACGAGGTGCGGAAGCGCGTGGGCGTCGTATTCCAAAACCCCGATAACCAAATGGTGGCGTCCATCATCGAAGACGACATTGCGTTCGGCCCCGAAAATTTAGGCGTGCCGGCAGTGGAAATCTCCGAGCGCGTCGATTGGGCGCTTGGCGCGGTCGGCATGAGCGGGCACCGTAGGGGTACGCCGTTTAGGCTTAGCGGCGGGCAAAAGCAGCGCATCGCCATCGCGGGCGTATTGGCACTAAAACCGCGGGTCATGGTGCTGGACGAGTCCACCGCCATGCTAGACCCTACGGGGCGCAGCGAGGTCATGGAGGTCTTAAAGCGACTCAACCGCGACGAGAAGATGACGGTGGTACTGATTACGCACTTTATGGAAGAGGCGTTAAGCGCAAGCCGCATTATTATTTTAAACGAGGGACGTATCGCGATGGAGGGCGGCCGCGAAATCTTCCGGCGCGGCGCGGAGCTAAGCGAGATGGGGTTAGGCGTTCCGCTGGTTTGCCGCGTCGCCGATAAGCTGCGGGCAAAGGGAATGGATTTGCCCGAAGGGATTACGGAGGTTGAGGAATTGGTTAGTGCAGTAGTGCAATAGTGAAGTAGTGCAGTAGTGCAATAGTGAAGTAGTGCAGTAGTGCAATAGTGAAGGATGAAAATCTGTACGGATATATGAAAAAAATTATTATTACAAATGAGCAAATCGAATCGATTGCTCCATATATCGAAAATCTTGACGAGATTTTAGAAAAAAACGACTATAACGCCTTACAAGACGATTTGTACAGCGCCATAGTACGTTATCTTGATTCAGAATATGCCAGCACACCAACGAGCAGGTTGTTGCAAAACGTTTACGACGATTTGTATCAAAAAAATGACAATCACTACTGCACTACCGCACTACTGCACTAAACAAAATGTCCATCGTCATCGAAAACCTATCTTACGTTTACTCGCGCAAAAGCCCGTACGAAAAGCACGCGCTTTCCGACATCTCGCTCTTTATCAAAGACGGCGAGTTTTTCGGCATTATCGGGCACACGGGCAGCGGAAAATCCACGCTGGTTAACCACCTAAATGCGCTGACGAGAATTCAAAGCGGAAAAATAACGATTAACGGCATGGATTTGACGCAAAAAAAGCTCGACTTCAAAAAATTGCGTTCTACCGTGGGCATGGTGTTCCAATACCCCGAGTACCAACTTTTTGACGAGACTGTTGCGCGCGACGTGAGTTTTGGGCCGCGTAACCTAAAGCTCCCCGAGGCTGAAATTGCCGTGCGCGTGCGCGAGGCAATCGAGATGGTGGGGCTTAACTACGAGGAAATTAAAAACCGATCGCCGTTTGAGCTTTCCGGCGGACAAAAACGCCGCGCGGCCATCGCCGGGGTGCTGGCGATGCGGCCGGAAATTTTGGTGCTTGACGAACCGACCACGGGGCTTGACCCGCGCGGCAAAAAGGAGATTTTAGAACTCATTTTGCGCATAAAAGCCCGTATGTGCCGCACCATCGTGATGATTTCGCACAACATGGACGAAATCGCCGCGCTCGCCGACCGGATTGCCGTCTTGCACGAGGGCAAGCTCGCGTGCGTAAAGCCGCCGGGGGAGCTTTTTAGCGAGCGCGAGCTCCTCGAAAAGCTCAACATCAAAATGCCGCTGGTCACGGAAATTGCCAACCGTTTGGCGGACGCGGGGCTGGCGGTGAACCGGGGGATTGTGGGGGAGGACGAGCTTGTCGAGGGAATTATAGGGGTCAGGGGTCAGGGGTCAGGAATATGGTTTGGATCTAGGTTGCGGGAAAACAACATAAAGAGGAACAGGTAAATGGAAATTAAGAATTATCGAGATTTGATTGTATGGCAGAAATCAATGGATTTAGCGGAAGAGATTTATATTTTGCTCAAGAAGTTGCCTAAAGAAGAAATGTATGCACTCGCCAATCAAATGCGGCGTGCTGCCGTTTCTATTCCGTCTAACATCGCGGAAGGACATACACGGAAGTCCACAAAAGAGTATGGTTATTTCTTGTCCATAGCACAAGGCTCAAAAGCGGAGCTTGAAACGCAACTGCAATTATGCAATAGGTTTCGGTATCTATCCGAGGAAGAAACTACGATGGCTTTTGCTTTGCTTTCGGAAATAAGCAAAATGATAACAACTTTAATAAGGAGTTTAGAGTTATAGGCTGATGGACAGTGTTCAGAGATAATACATCCAAATTTCTGACCCCTGACCCCTGATCCCTAACCCCTAAATATGTGCACGTAATGAAAAAATTCGCCCTTTTGGGCCATCAAATTCAATATTCACTCTCGCCCCGCATCCACCGGATGGTGTATGAACATATGGGCAAGGATGCAACTTACGAATTATGCGACGTTGCGCCCGAGGATTTCGATAGGGAACTCCCCGCTCTGTTTGAAAACTTCGACGGTTTTAACGTGACCAAGCCCTACAAAAGCCGCATCGTCCCCTTTTTAGACATCAATATGTCGGGCTCCGGCGCGGTGAATACGGTCATGCGGTACGAGGGCCAAAAAATGGGCTACAATACCGACTACTACGGCTTTAATATGTCGTTTGCCACTAAAATTAACCCCGACGGCAAGTCGGCGCTGGTGCTCGGCGCGGGCGGGGTGGCAGATTCGGTCGTCCGAAACCTTGTCAAAATGGGCGCGGTGCCGTACATTTTCAGCCGCACATTTTCAAAAGCCGAGGAGCTTGCAAAAAAGCGGGGCGCGACGGCCGTGGCGGATGCCGGCGGCAAGTTCGATATCGTCATCAACTGCACCCCCTTTGGACAAAACCTGGGTGAGAATGCGGGGGAGGGGATTGACTTTTCCGCTACGGAATTTGCCTTTGACGCCATCTATCACGAGACGGAGTTTTTAAAAACGGCGGCGGCCGCGGGTGCAAAGACCTGCGACGGCTTGGAGATGCTGGTATATCAGGCAATTTTCGCCGACGAGCTGTTTTTCGAAGTGGATATGGACGGCTTTACCGAGCTTGCGGCGGCGATTGTGGAGAAGCTGCGCGTATGAAAAAGGGCATGAAAAAATATTATACGTCAGGAGCGTCTAGAACAGTAGTAATTGTAATAACAGTATTTCTCACTATTGCAATATTAATTTTAGCAACTCTACAATTTGCTTTAGAAGAAGACGCTAGCTTATTTGCTGTCTTATTTTCATTGGCGTTCCCAATTATTGTAATTATCGCTCTCAGCATCGATAGAGTATACGCAAGCGATACTAAAATTATTTTTGCGTCCTTTCGTAAAAGAATATATAATCGGGCTGATTTAAAAGAAATATTCATACAGCGTATGAGACGCGTAACCGTTGTTTCTGCTATTGGAGAACGCAGTCTTCAAATAGTTCTTTGTTTTTATGGTTTCTCGGGTGTGCTCACCGCTATTCCATTAGGTGATTATTTTGATATATGCAAGAAAAACCCTAAGATAAAAATCCAAGGTATAGCGAATAACATAAAATTATTAAATGAGCTTCGCAAAGACCCTAAGATAAGAATTATTTATGATAAGGTTGCAGAAGGCCCAATCGACACGTGGAGATGATAAGGCACAGAGCTTTGTTCAAAATTTTATCATTTATTGTGCATGGTGCGTTGTGCGCTGTGCATTACGAAAAGGAGAAATACAATTATGCACGTACTTATCCTAAACGGCCCGAATTTAAACTTGCTCGGGCAACGCGACCAAAACGTCTACGGCGGCAAAACGCTCGCCGAGATTAACGCGGGGTTAGAGGCCGAGGCTAAAAAGCTCGGGCTTACCGTCGAGTTTTACCAGTCAAACTCCGAGGGCGAGCTCGTCGACCGCATCCAAGGCTTTGACGGCGGCGCGATTATCATTAACGCGGGCGCGTACAGCCATTATAGCTTGGCGGTCGCCGACGCTTTGCGTGACTGCAAAAAGCTCAAAATCGAGGCGCACCTCTCGAACATTTTTGCGCGTGAGGAATTCCGCCGCACCTCCGTGTTAAGCCCCGTATGCGACGGTGTGATTAGCGGCTTTGGCGAGCAAAGCTACCTTTTGGCGCTGAAGTATCTGGCAGGACGAGTGCAGTAGTGCGATAGTGCAGTAGTGCAGTAGTGAAGGATGAATAGGTTCACGTGTTACGGACGGCGGCATTCCTTAATAGAACCATTCACTACTGCACCATTGCACTACTGCACTATTGAGCTGATTTGGCAATTAAGGCGGCTGAAATTTTGGCAGACACAATCGTTAATAAAAATATCGCCCTCGTCGGAATGCCGGGGTGCTATAAGACAACCGTCGGCAAAATCCTAGCCGACTCTCTTTGCCGCGCGTTTTACGACACGGATATCATATATGAGGAGATTTACGGCGTCACGATTTCCGACACGTTTAAAAGCGAGGGCGAGGCGGTGTTTCGTGACCGCGAGGCTGCAATTATCGCCGATGTATGTAAGAAAGAGGGCGCGGTGATTGCAACCGGCGGGGGAGCGGTGTTGCGGCCGGAAAACATCGCGGCGTTGAGGGGTTCATGTGTGGTTATCGAACTATGTGCAAGTGTGCATACGATATTCGAACGCGTCAAATCCGACACCTCGCGCCCGTTACTTGCCGATATGCGCATCCAAACTATTGAGCAACTATATAAGGCGCGCGAAAACTTATACCGTTCCGCCGCCGATTACCGCGTCGAAACAGACAAAAAATCCCCCGCCGAGATCGCGGAGGAAATAATGAGTGAAGTAGGAAGTAGAAGTTAGGAAGTAGGAAGTAAGGATAAGTTATCGTATAATTGACGCAAGGCGAGAATCATCAGCCCTTACTTTCTACTTCCTAACTCCTACTTCCTACTTTTGATCTGAATTTGTTTTACAAGAAAATGGTTATGATTACAACCAGTCCCAGCCCCGGGGCGCCCAAAAAGCCCACCAGCAAGGCGTTTAGAGGGTTCAGCGGCACATAAACGATTTTGAACAACGCAAAACACAGTAGCAAAATAATCCCCGCCAGCGAGTTAAATAAAAGGCGCATCAGCCCTTTCGTTTTCAGCGAAAAAACCCAGCCGAGTAGCAGCACCAGCAATATTCCTATGGCAAACGATATGCCGAGTATAAAGTATTCCATGCCGCATTGTATGCGTGTTTTATTGGGTAAAATGAAGAAGAAAAATAAGAAGAAATTGATGGTTTTGTCGAAAACGGAAGGAGACAAATGGGGACAGGTCCATTTGCCAAATTGGCAAATGGACCTGTCCCCATTTGTCCCCACTTGTCATTATTCTGCCAACGCTTTCTTTTCGCCGATAAACGTCTAGGCTAATGCGTTTGACTTTTTATGTGATTTTGCGTTAATATGTTCATATATTAGTTACCTTGTAGGGGAAAATTATGCAAAGAGTGATTAAAGCACTAAAAACAATCAATTATCGTTTGTGGGCGGCGATATTGCTGATGATGTTTATACCGATTGTGTATCAAACGGTTCGTATATTCTTTTTAGGTGATATGCCGGGCGATTGGGGTTTTAATATCGCAAGTCAATTAGTTTGGGTAAATCTTTTTTATGAAGTTATTCAAGAGGCACTGATTTTACCGTTGTTCTTCTTGCTGGGCAAATCGTTAAATAATAAAGCCGAGCTGGAGAACAAGGTAAGAAGCGGCTTGATAGTTGCGGCCGTTGTGTATTTACTGATGTCTTCCATACTTGTAATTTTTGCGAATCCGCTTGTTGTCTTTATGGCGCAAGACGGAGCTTTGGTAGACGCTACCGTTACCTACATAAGGCTTGAAACGGTTGCGGCATTATTTTCTACCCTTTGGCGTTTTATGCTACTTGTTCTTGTTTCTTTGAAAAAAGACAAGTATATGTATATTGCGTTGGGCGTACAAATGGCGCTTTCAATTTTGCTTGATACGTTTTTGATAAGCGGACTAAGTTTTTCCGCAAATATCGGTGTAAACGGTATCGCCATCGCAAATATGATTACTAATTTTGTGGTACTTTGCTTTGCGGTTATAATTTTATACAGAGAAGATATTAAACTTTTTCGAAAGCAAAAACTGCATTTTGGATGGATGAAAGAATGGTTTAGGGTCGGCAAATTTTCGGGGATAGAGAGTTTTTTAAGAAATTTTGCTTTTATGATGATGATTATCCGAATGGTCAATGTGGTCGCCGAGCAGGGCAATTATTGGGTGGCTAATAATTTTATTTGGGGGTGGCTGTTGTTGCCGGGCTTGGCTCTTGCCGATTTAGTTAAAAAGGAAATTGGCGAAAGCGAAAGCAATATTCGAGATAAAACCTTTGGCTATATCTCACTTGTAACTATTTTTGCGGTTGCTTGGTTGGCAACCATTCCGCTTTGGCAGCCATTTTTGCGATATGTAATGAATGTTGCCGATTATCAAACGGTATTTTATATCGTTTTAATACAAACAGGGTTTTATCTAACGTTCTTGTTTAACAGTTGTATTTTTGACAGTACTTTTTACGGCTTAGGTAAAACGAATTATATGCTGATACAATCCATTTGCATAGACGTTCTTTACTACGGCATAATGTTCATACTTTATGTAACGGGTGTATTTGTACCGACATTACTTAGCATTTCCTTAATGTTTGGTATAGGCATGACGCTTGATTTTATTCCGACATTGATTTTATACAGGTACTGTCTAAAAAAGAAAGGAGTAAAAATTGATTTCAAGTTAGACGGTAAAGCAAGCGAAGCACAGATAGAAACAGTCGTAGCTCAACAATGAAAAAAACCCATCCGCACTTTTTACTTTTTACTTATGCCGCAATGCCGATTGACAAGCGCATACCCCGTGTAGTATACTACCCCCATGAGCTACACCGCCCTGTATCGAAAATACCGGCCGCGCGCATTTTGCGACGTGATTGGCCAAGAGCATATCACGACGACGCTAAAAAATCAAATCAAGGCGGATAAGATTAGTCACGCGTATTTGTTCACGGGCTCGCGCGGCACGGGCAAAACCACGTGCGCCAAAATTTTTGCTAAAGCGGTAAATTGCAAAAGTCCCAAGGACGGTTCTCCGTGCGGGGCGTGCGCGGTTTGTAAAAGCTTAGACGACCCCGCAAACATCGACATTTTAGAAATCGACGCGGCCTCCAACAACAAGGTGGACGAGGTGCGCGAAATCCGAGAGCGGGTCAAATACCTGCCGGTCAACGGCCGGTTCAAGGTTTATATTATAGACGAAGTGCACATGCTGACGGATTCGGCGTTCAACGCGCTCCTAAAGACGCTCGAGGAGCCGCCCGCGCACGTCATCTTCATCTTGGCGACCACCGAGGCGCACAAGCTTCCCGCCACGATTCTTTCGCGCTGTATGCGGTTCGATTTTAGGCTGGTTGCGATTGCGGAGCTTTCGGATTTACTCAAAAAAGTCTACGCGCAGGAAAAAAAGCCGTTCGAGCCAGAGGCGCTGGAGTACATTGCGGCGGCGGGCATGGGCAGCGTGCGCGACTGTTTGTCAATTGCGGATATGTGCATCAATTACTCCGACGGAACGCTGACGTACGCGGACGTTTTGAATGTGCTGGGCGCGTCGGACCGGGGCAGGGTAGCGGAGCTGTTTGAGGCGGTATGCGCGGGGGATGTCGCCGGCGTGTTCTATAAAATCGACGCGTTTGTAAGCGCCGGCAAATCCATGTCGTTATTGGCAAAGGATTTGGCAAAGTATGCGCGGGACTTGCTGGCGATTCAGGCGGGCGGTGCGGCTCTAGTGGCGGACACCAAAGAGAACGTCGAGCTCATGCGGGCGGCGGCAGAGGCTGTCAGCGCGGACAAGCTTGTCTACGTCATCACGGAATTTTCCCGCATCGACGCGGAACTTCGGTATTCCGTATCGCCGCGCATCGCACTCGAGACGGCCGCCGTACGCGCGGCGCGCCTTAGCGGTGAGGACTATGCGGCGCTTTCCGAGAGGGTGAGGGTGCTGGAACAATGCACAACGCACAATGCACAGCGCACAATGTCGGATGGGAATGAGGGCACAGGTATCAAGGCACAAGGCACAGGTATCGGATATTCAACCCCACCATTACCTGTGCCTTGTGCCTTGTGCCCTGATACCTTTGAAACGAACCCCGAGCCCCGGATCCCGAGCCCCGAGCCCCGGGATGCCGGTTCCGGCGGGGCGTCCGATGGGTCGCCGTCGGCGGGAAACGACATACCCAATCCATCCTACATTCCTCACTCCTCATTCCTCATTCCTAATTCAAGCGAGCCCCGAACCCCGAGCCCCGAGCCCCGAGCCATCCCCCCCGACGCAAAAACCGTTTGGGGACGCCTTGTGACGCGTTTTAGAAAGGCACGCAACATGAATCTATACACCCTACTTAGCGAGCACGCCGAATACCGCATCGAGGGGGAGGAGCTTGTGATAACGGCCGGGGACGAGCGGTTTTTAAGGTTTAGCGAGGAATCGGCGGCTGCGGAGCTGAATACGGCGCTTATAGAATCCGGCACATCGTTGAAAGTCCGCGTGGACAAAAAGTCCGTCGGCATCGACATGGACAAAGAGATTGAGCGGATTACTAAGCTGACGGGATTGGAACCGAGGATTGAAAAATAGGCCGTAAACGGTTTATTTCCCGATAGTGAAAAGTTATGGACAAATGCTATCGGGTTAAGCTAGACTTTACCCCCAAAAGCAGGGGGAGATTGCTTTAGAAGCTATTTAAATCGTAGGGGTCGATGCCCTCATCGCCCCGCGCTTCTTGTTCACAGAGCATGAGGCGAAATCGACGGGTAAAAAAATTCACATACAAGGAGATACACAATCATGCCAAAATTCGGAGGATTCGGAGGCGCGGGCGGCGGAATGAACATGCAGGCAATGATGCGCCAGGCACAAAAGCTGCAGGAACAAATGCAAGCTGCGCAAGAGGAACTGGAGAACGCCGAGGTCGAGGGCTCGGCGGGCGGCGGCCTTGTCACGGTCACGTTGAACGGCAAAAAAGCGATGCTGGGGGTTAAAATCAAGCCCGAGGCGGTCGACCCGGACGACATTGAGATGCTTGAAGATTTAATCTTGGCCGCTTACAACGACGCGGCCGAAAAGGCGGACGAGCTCGAGGAAGAAACGATGCCCGCCGGCGCTGGTTTGTTTTAATTTATCTCGAAGAGATAAATTAAAACAAACCAATGATGTTTTCGCTTGCGCGAAAATGAAGATATGAAGGTATGAAGTGCGCCTATGGCGCATGTCGGACGAGTTTTTGCGAAAACATCACTTCATACCCTTCATAAGCGTAAGCGTCCTCATATCTTCATATAATCATGAAGCAACTGGATTCCATCGCAAAGTTAATCAACCGTTTTTCTAAACTGCCCGGGGTGGGAGCGAAAACGGCGCAAAGGTATGCGTACGGCGTCATCGGGATGAGCCCCGAGGAAGCCGCCGATTTTTGCGATGCCATCAAAGAGGTCAAGGAGAAAGTGCGCTATTGCTCCGTCTGCGGCAACTTTACCGACGCGGAGGTTTGCGACATTTGCGCCCGCCGTCCGGGAACGGTGATTATCGTCGTGTCCTACCCCAAAGACGTGCTGGCGTTTGAAAAAGCGGGCGGCGTATCCGGCGTGTATCATGTGCTGCACGGTACGATTTCGCCGCTCGACGGGCGCGGCCCGAACGACATCCGCATCAAGGAGCTACTCTCGCGCATCGGCGGCGTCGAGGAAGTCATTTTGGCGACCAACCCGGACGTCGAGGGCGAGGCGACCGCCATGTACATCGCGCGCCTTTTAAAGCCCTTGGGCGTGCGCACGACGCGCATCGCGCAGGGCATCAGCATGGGCAGCGACATCGAGTACGCCGATGAGGTGACGCTTATGCGCGCACTTGAGGGAAGAGTGGAGATTTAGAGGCCGGGATAATTTACAATCGAAAAAAGCCGCAAATATGTACAAATTCAACTAATGGTTGTAAAATTCAACGAATTGCATATCAAATTCTAATGACATTATAAGTTTAATCGAGTATAATGATGACAGTGGCCAGTAATCAGTGGCCGGTGGATTAGAGGATTAAAAAAATCCTTGTTCCACTGACCACTGAACACTGATCACTGATACTAAAATTCCGGAGGAATTTTCTCATGTTAAACGCAATGGTATTAGGAGAAAGAATCGCGATAGCGCGCAAGGGCGCAAATCTATCGCAAACGGAGCTTGCGGCCTCGCTTTCGGTCAGCCCGCAGGCGGTGTCTAAGTGGGAGCGCGGCGAGTCCTTGCCCGACGTTATCACGCTCTCAAAAATTGCCCAAGTCCTGCACGTTAAGGTGAACATCTTTATAGATGAATTGCCGGAGGGTAGGGGGCAGGAGAGTGAGGAATTAGGAATTAGGAGTGAGGAATGGCGGATGGGCTCACAGCGAAGCAATCCATCCGGAGCGCCTCACAAGCCGCGCCTTACCTTTAATTCCGTATTCCGTCAACCGGCGGATGAGAGCGACGGCGGCGAAGGCGAGCAAGCCCAAGAACCGCCGCTCACCGGCGCGCAGGCCCGAAAAGCCGATTCGCGTCGTTCGCTTTTTAGATACGGCAACTGGGGCGAGGCGGATTTTAGAGGGGTAACGTTGCCGGGTGAAAAATTTGATTTCGGCAATTTAAAGCGCGTGGATTTTACGGGCGCAGACCTTGCCGGCAGCTCGTTTAAGTGCGCCAATTTGTACGAATGCACCTTAGACGAGGCAAACCTTACCGATTGTTCGTTCGACATGAGCAATTTGAGACATGCCTCGCTTAGGAATGCGAAATTGGCCGGGGCGAAAATGTTTCGTTCCGACATGACGGACTGTGATTTTTCGGACGCAAGCCTTTTGCGCGCGGATATTAAGGCCGCCGATATGAAACGCTGCGGATTATTTGGCGCAAATCTTTCCGGCGCGTACATTCGTGTTAGTAACTTTTCTAAGTGCGGCGTCGAGAATATCGTTTTAGACGACGTGATTTTCGAGCGCTCCGTGTTTGCGGATATCACGTTTTCCGGCATCACGTTCAAAAACACGGTGTTTAGGATGTGTAACTTAAAACGCGTCACGTTTGAAAACTGCGTAATGGACAAAATCACCTACAACTTTTTAAAGGCGTGCAAGGCGGATTTAGAAGACGTGAAAATCAGTGAAAATTGAATAAGTATAAGTTTTCAATTTTCACTGTCGCGCAGCGACGCATACCATGTAGTATGCTTTGTCGCATGGAGATCAATAGTTTTAAGTTCGCGGTTCATTTCGGGGCGTTCAACCCGGATGAGCTTTTAGAGGAAATTAAAAACGGGGAGGAGAGCGCGCCGGACATATTGGTTTTTCCGTTTAACACACTCCCGGAAATCGATTTAACGGGGAAAACGTCCGATGCCATCCACCGTTTTTCCGAGCTTTGCAAGCTTTCTGCGGCAAGCCAAGGCACCGTTTTTTGCGGCGTGCAAACGCGTGTACAGGAAGAAAAATTCATCGGGACGGCGGTTTTTCATAAAGGGAATCTGATCGATATCGTAAACCGAACGCGCAATATCTTATCCGACGCGTTTATAGAAACAGACAAAATAAAGGTTTTCTCGTTAAAAGCGGGGCGCATCGGCTTACTGGTTGATACGGATTGTTTGTTGGCGGAGCATTGGGTGTACCTTGTGCCCGCATGCGAAGTAATTCTATGCATCAATCGCGGAAATTCCGCGGGAGCATGTGAAATTGTCCGGGACTTTTCCCGGGAATTTTCCGCGCCAAAAACGGCAAACGGGGACAGCCCCGGCTTGCCGCTTTTTCCGTACCTGTATGTGGATGAGGCAGGAGCGGAGTGGGCGGGGGACGAATAGCGAAAAACGAAAAATGAAAAACGAAAAACGAAAAACGAAAAACGGGGGATAAGTGTTTTGAGATTCAAGATATTCTTTCTTTTGTTCCGTGCGCTTTAATTATTATTCTATCATCCCTCTCCCGTCCGACGTTTTTCGTTTTTCGTTTAAAAAACCTGCGTTTTGCGTTTGGCAAAACGCAGGTTTTGTCATCCGACGCAAGTCGGATATATTTGTTGACAAACGAATAGCACATGTATTATACTACCCGCATGGAACGGCTCTCGGAATCAGATGCGCTATTAAAAGAATCGCTGGCGCTGGCGCTGGTCGGCGACGCGGTGTGGACGCTGTACGTGCGCAAGCGTTTGATACTCGCGCACGACTATAAATCCGGAAAGCTGTCACGCCTCGCGTGCGATTACGTAAACGCCGCCGCGCAGTGCAAAATGTTGTACGCGGTTGAAGGCCTACTGACCGAACCGGAATCCGACGTTTGCCGCCGTGCCCGCAACGCCCATACCGGCGCAAGAGCCAAAAACGCTTCTTTAGACGAATACAAAAAGGCCTCCGGCCTAGAGGCGCTCTTTGGGTATCTGTATTTGACGGGGCAGGGAGAGCGATTGCGGGAAATCGAGGAAATCTGTTTTAATAATGCAGGAGGAGGGACGAATGATAAGTGATAAATGATAAATGATAAATTGCGGATGGGATAGCAATTCAGCAATCACAAAAAGCATCCATCATTTATCATTTATCATTTATCATTTATCATTAATATTATCATGCAGGTTACATCCAAAGCGGAGCTCATCCGCTATACGCCAAACCCCGAAGAAGCGGTCGCTTTGGCGGCCAAGCTGTGCTACAGCTCCGAGAGCCCGTCGGAGCTTATGGAAAAAATCGCCGCGTCGGACACGACGAAGTTTATCCGTATGCTGAAAAAAATGGGGCACCTTTCCACGTTCGAGCACGCCTCTTTTACGTTCGCGCTGACCGGCGTCTCAAGGGCGCTGTTGGCGCAAATTACGCGGCACCGCATCGCAAGCTTTTCGGTGCGCTCGCAGCGGTACGTGTCGGAGGGGGATTTTAATTACGTCATCCCGCCGTCGATTAAGGTGTTGGGGACGGACGCGATCGTCAAATTCGAGGGGCAGATGCGCCAAATGTTGGCTTGGTACGGAGAGTGGCAACAGGCTTTGGGGGGCAAAGGAGAGAGCGCAAACGAGGACGCGCGGTTTGTGTTGCCCAACGCCTGTGAGACCAACATGCTGGTTACGATGAACGCGCGCGAATTACTGCATTTTTTTGAGCTCCGCTGCTGCAACCGCGCCCAGTGGGAAATCCGCGGCGTCGCTTGGCAGATGCAAAGGGCGGTAAAAAAGGTTGCCCCCAATCTGTTCGCCGACGCCGGCCCCAAGTGTCTGGTTGCCGCATGCCCGGAGGGGGTTAAGAGCTGCGGTAAAGCGAAAGAAGTAAAATCAAGAATGAAAAACGAATAACGAAAAATGAAAAACGTCGGACGGGATTTTAACGAAAAACGAAAAACGAAAAACGAAAAACGTCGGATGGAACGGCGTGTTCGAATACAATAATGGTCATTTGGAACAAAAGAAAGAATATTTTTTCCCTTTTAATCACTTATCCCTCGTTTTTCGTTTTTCGTTGATAATCACTTATCCCTCGTTTTTCGCTTTTCCTCAGCCGAGCGAGGCGGAGCTAGAGCGAACGCCAACGCAGTTATTTTTCGTTTTTCGTTTCCCAAGGAGCATTATGAAAATAGAAGGCAGAAACGCCGTATCCGAAGCGATTTCGGCGGGCACGACCATCGACAGGTTGTTGGTCGAAAAAGGCCTCAAGGATGTTGGCGCGAACCGCATCATCGAGGCGGCAAAAAGTCGCGGGATTAAGATTTTTTTCCGCGACAAAATCGCGCTCGACCGCGAGACGGTATCAAAACGCCACCAAGGCTTTATCGCCGAGGTGACGGATTTTAAATATTCCGAAATAGAGGATATTTTAGCGTACGCCGATAAAAAGGGCGAGCCGCCGTTTTTAATTATCCTGGACGGCGTGGAGGACCCGCATAACTTGGGAAGCGTTTTGCGCGTGGCGGAGTGCGCGGGAGTCCACGGCGTAATATTCGGGCGGCATCGCGCCGTCAGCGTCAACGAGACGGTAATTAAGGTCTCAAGCGGCGCGAGTGCGCACATACGTGTGGCAAAGGTCGCCAACATCAACGACGCGATTGACGAGCTCAAAAAGCGCGGCGTGTGGGTGTACGCGGCGGACATGGGCGGCGACCCGTTGTACGGCGCAAAGCTCTCCGGCGCGGTGGCGTTCGTCATCGGCGGCGAGGGTAAGGGCATCAAAAAGCTCACGCGCGAAAAATGCGACGCGGCTATCTCTATCCCGATGTTCGGTAAGGTAAATTCGTTGAATGCGTCGGTGGCGGCGGGCATTGTGATTTACGAGTATGTGAGACAAATGAGAAGAAGCGGAGATTAAAATATGTTCGGCTTATTCAAAAAAAGGAACAAACCCGCTCCAAACGAAGACAAGGCGAGCAAAGATACATTCATTAACTATCGTCGGAATCGTCATCCGATTGCTTAATGGATTTCATCATTTGTCCGGCATAAGAGAGTATTGTTTCGAGGCCGCTAGAAATTTTCTCTTTGTCTAGCCCTGTTAAATTAAGAAGATTCATAAAGGCTTTTACTTTTTCGGAATCGTTTTGCGCATTATCCGTTGCTATTTTTGATAGCTCGTCAACGTTTTCTGTCAAAGCCTGTTGTATATTCGCTATATCCAAATCATGGCTTTGCGGCGTATAATTGCTAAAATTGTTTAGCGCTTCTTGCAGGTCCGAAGGAATTTTTATATCCGCGTATTGGCCCATTGCTTTGACAAAATTTTTAATCAAGCTTTTCGGATTTGTCCTTTGGTTTAAGTCGATAATATAATCATAATATTCTAAGCCGTGTATTATTATAGGGACATCCTTGCCAAACACTCTTTTTAATAGGCCGTCTTTGCGGATATTAATTGCGATTATTGATAATAACTCCGCCAATTCTTTGAAGCCGGCGGGTCCGGTGCCGATATAAAAATTGTTTTCGTCGTAATCGGAGCTTTCCTCACCGACATTCTGAACTCCTTGTTCGTTAAGCCATTGGACGCACTCTTCCACTTCGTCGTCATAACTTATGATGGTAGTCGTATCTTGCGACCAACAAGCATAATTCCACCGTTCCTCATCGTCGGCGGGAGCGCCGTCGCAATCAGCTTCGGTGTTATAACTTATGTACAGATTCGGCAGGTTCCCGTCAATGGAATTCATATTAATATAAAAAGACACGGCATAACCGTCAACCGGTTGCCAAGTTTTTATTATATCACAGATTTTTTGATTGAGTTTTTCTTCAAAAGTCATAAGTTTCTCCTAGAAACAGATACAAAGACAGGCAAGGTTTAATCATAAACCTTGCCTGTCTTATGGAGCGGACGATGGGAATCGAACCCACAAAGCCAGCTTGGGAAGCTGGGGTTTTGCCACTAAACTACATCCGCAGGGGTGAATTTGACTGTTGATATAATAGCATAGCTAAGGAAAACTGTCAAATATTTTAATGAGAATTGTTCAAAAAAGCCTTAAA
>Ga0123356_10003135_pt1 | contig 17420 bp, 18 predicted proteins | sample TergutEmb28metaG_2_FD_92546 | JGI IMG/M metagenome (GOLD analysis project Ga0123356, IMG submission 92546) | Embiratermes neotenicus P3 segment gut microbial communities from Petit-Saut dam, French Guiana - Emb289 P3 | ecosystem: Host-associated > Arthropoda: Insects > Digestive system > Gut ...
CCTGCCTTGTAGTTTATGATCTTTATATTTTGGTGGCAGAACTTCACCTTTTGCAAGTATTGTTATCGGTTCCTTCAAAAGTGTTATATCATAACCGCGTTTTTTGATTGCTTTAAATGTTCTCTTATATAAAGAGGTTTCAACCGGTCTGTACTTGAAGTTTTCCATTATTCATTTTCCCAAGAAGCGAACAACTCTTCGGGAGTGTTGTACACTGTAGCTGTTCCATTATTAAGCGCTATATCGATTTCCTCGGCATCACGAAGTAAAGCATATGCATATAACGGTTCTGCCACAACTTCTGTTAATGGAAGTTTTCCCTGTATTACAGATTGCGTAACAAATAGATTTATTGCCGAAGAAAGAGATAGTCCCATATTTTTGTACAAGATGTCTGCCTTTTTTCTCATTTCTTTATCTATACGGACATTATAAGTAGTATTTGTTGACATTATAATCACCTCACCGCAATTATACCGCATATTCACCGCAAATGCAACAACCATTTACTAAGAATACAACATAACCGCCTTTTATTGTCGTTTTATGTTATGGAGCCGATGGCTATTGCGAGGAGGAGCCAGACGAGCCGGGCGGCTATTGTTGCCAGGGTGCATAGGATTATTCTGAGGGGGGTTGAGAGGGAGTATTTATTCTATTACAACGGCTAAAGTTATGTGCATAAATGTCCGATAATAAAGTTTAGGGAATGAAATTCCGTTATTATGCTTGTTATCAAGCAACATGGGAACACACAAGGAGTAAGAAAGTATGGTAAGAGGTCTATATATTGCGGGGACAGGGATGTTGTTACAACGCAGGCGTATGGAGACCATTACAAATAACATAACAAATGCCGAGACGGTAGGTTATAAAAAAGAGTTTAATGTCGCACACAGTTTTGACGAAGTGATGACAAGACGTATAAATGATACAAATAATTCATTGCTAAACAGACGGTTGGTCGGACCGCTGAACCTTGGTACTCAGGTTGACCAGCTTCATCTTGATTTTCAACAAGGTGCAATGGAAACAACGGAACGTCCCACAGACCTTACGCTTGTAGGGGATGCATTCTTTGTAATACAAACCGCAGACGGCGAACGCTATACAAAAGCAGGGCATTTTTACTTGGATGACGCCGGGATTCTGGTTGACGGTGAAGGAAATCCGGTACTTGGAAATAACGGGCCGATTAATGTCGGAGGGCTTAACTTTGTTGTTGACCCCAACGGCAACGTTTTTGGAGCGGATGGAGCATACATTGATACAATAAGGGTTGTATCCTTTGCTGATAATGAAGACCTTAGAAAACAAGGAAGCAACCTGTTTTACTCGGTTGAACCGCCGCTTGCCGAAGCAAACCCGTACACAATACAGCAGGGATTTCTTGAAATGTCAAACGTAGATATAGGGCGCGAAATGGTTGATATGCTTGCAATGTACCGTGCATATGAAACAAATCAGCGCATGGTTACAATGATAGATGAAACAGTAGGCAGAGCAGTAAACGATATAGGCAGACTGCGGTAGAGTAATAAGGTGATTGTACAAGGTACAACAAAAAATTAAAGGAATAATAAGGTAGATGTACAAAGTACATTTATGTGTTGATATAAAAGGAGAGATAAGGTAGATGTACAAGGTACAACAAAAAATTAAAGGAATAATAAGGTAGATGTACAAAGTACATTTATGTGTTGATATAAAAGGAGAGAATTACTAATGTACTTGGCAATGTCGATAGCGGCCAGCGGGCTAAGGAATCAGCAGACGAGGATTGATTCGATAGCGAATAATGTAGCAAATGCAAATACTGTAGGCTTTAAAAATGCAAGATTGGATTTTAAAGACTCTTTATATACGGTCGGGCTGACACCCGGTCCAAACAGAACAGTGGATGGCAACCTGAAAAAAGGACACGGTCTTATGACCAATGCAGTAACGAGGGATTTTAAACAGGCTCACTTTGAAAGAACAGAGAGAGAACTCGACTTTGCAATAGAAAATGAAGGCTTCTTCGCATTTCAAAATGCGGTCGGTGAGGTTGTTTACGGCAGAAACGGTGTTTTTAATCTAAGTGTTGAAGCGGACGGAACATACATAGTCAACGGTGAAGGTTTATATGTTCTTGATGAAAATGAAAACAGGATTCAAATACCTCTCGGAACAAATAAAATTGAATACGATACGGATGGTACTCTCCGTTTCGTTACTTATGACAGTGTTGAACTCGGCAGAGCAACTCTAGGAATGTTTACTTTCCGCAACTTAAAAGGCCTTGCGGCAGCAGGCAGCACCACATTTTCGGCAACACCTGCGGCAGGAGAAAGACGGCTTGCGGAAAATGCCATACTGAGACAAGGGGTTATTGAAGGCTCAAACGTAAAGCTCGCAGACGAAATGGCGAGATTAATACGCACACAAAGAGCATTCCAACTTGCTTCAAGAGCACTTTCAACAGCAGATCAAATGGAAGGTATTGCAAATCAAATGAGAAGATAATTTGTTAAGTTTTTGCAAATTATCCCGGAATTAATTTTAATCCTTGTAAAAAACACAAAATAATTGTAAAATAAGTACATTATGATTTGATATTGGAGGATACACTAATGAATATCATGCAATGTACTTTTTGCAAGAAACCCTTTCAAAGCCTTGGCGGAAGAATATGCCCCGCATGCATGGAGCAAATCGACAAGGACTTTGTTACAGTAAGAGACTATATTTACGAGCATAAGCATTCAAACATTGATAGAATCTCAAAAGAAACCGAAGTGTCCAAGCAGATAATTATGCATCTGCTCAAAGAAGGGCGGTTAATTATTGACAGCCCCGACGGTGACGGGTTATTGCTTTGTGAAATGTGCAGAAAGCCCATAAATACAGGCAGATTATGCAAAGACTGCACAGGAAAAGTAGCGTCCTCGATGGATAAAAATGTTTCAGATAACAAGAAACCGGAGCCTAAAGCAGAAGTGCCGAATATTAAAGGTTCGGCAAAAATTAACGGCTAGTAAAAAAAGTTAAAAAAATACGAAAAAAAGCTAAGGTCAGGGACCAAATGTTCCGATAATGCTATTAGAGAGACATGTAGTGATTACTATGTGATGATGATAATCCCCAAGAGAAGGTGAAAGACATGAAAATCAATCCAATTACAAATCCGAATATCCTTAGAAGCTATCAGGCTGCAAAACCTGCAAAGGAAGAGACTAAAGTTGCGAGCGGTCGCGACCAGGTCATTTTCTCGAAGGAAGCCCTCAGCTTTTCAAAGGCATTAACGGAAGCGAAGGAAGAGCTCGAATTCCGCACACCCGAAGAAAAGGCACATATCGCAAATATCAAAGACGCTGTTCAAAAAGGCGAATATAGAGTAAGCAGCGAAGATATTGCAGATAAAATCCTGTCGAGCATTTTAGGAAGCCGCTAATGAGACAAAGACTTGCTGACTTGTGTGCTCTGTTAAAAGAGCAGAAGGAAGTGCTTGAAAACATGCTTGCGCTTTCGAAGGAAGAACGGCAAATCATTGTAAACGGCGAAGCAGACAAACTGGAGAACGTGATTCGGCTTGAACTTAAGGAGCTTAACAAATTAGGTGCCATTGAGAGAAAAAGACTTGCACTCCACGGGCTTATTGCGGCCGAGTTAGGCTTACAGACAGATGAAATTACTGTAACAAAAATAGCCGAAAAGGCACAGCCGGATGAACGCGAAGCGATAAAAAAACTGCAGACAGAGCTGATGCCGCTCATCGAAGAGCATGCAGCTGTCAACAAAGAGAATCGGGAGCTTATTAAAGCTCATGTGGAATACTCGGAGACAATGCTGAACTTAATGTCGGAATCGGAAGACCCGCTTAATAATATGTACGGTGGCGACGGAAAAGCCGCACCCGACAGAAAAAAAGCAACAGGATTCTACGACGGACACGCATAATAAGTATTTTTACTCAATATAATTACCGCTTATGGCTGACTTCACAGGTACAGCCGGAGGCGGTAATAATTCATGCAATTTCCAATAATATTCCTATAATAAAAAATTTATCTTTTTCCTTTAAAGTTACTAAACTTCGGGACGGAACATGACGATAATGTAATTAGCAGGAAAATTAATATAGCGAAACAAGGAATGTTTCGCTTGAAACAATCGCATGAGAACGGATTCTCCCTTAAATTCTTTAGTAGGGAGACATTATAATGGTCAGAGGAACATTTTTTGGTCTGGAAATTGGTAAAACCGGCTTAACAACCGCTCAATTCGGACTTGATGTGACAGGTCACAATATATCCAACCTGGATACGGAAGGCTATACACGCCAGCGTATCGTTCAAACAGCATACGACCCGTTTTCAAACGTCGGCAGGTTTGCTCCGGTGGGGCAAGGTCTTGTCGGCGGCGGTACGCGTGTAATGATTCTCGACCAGATACGTTCGGCATATCTTGACAGAAGATTCAGAGATGAGACCAATACACATGCATACTGGGAAACAAGAACACAAAGCCTTACATATATCCAATCGTTTTTTGACAATGTAAACGAAAAGACAAGCATAAACTACAGCATTGCCGAGTTCTTCAGATCAATGACAGAAATTGCACGCGATCCCGTTGCAGGAGCACCGCGTACTCTGATGCAAACAACTGCAATGGACTTTGTTCAGCAGCTAAACATGATTTATGAAGGTCTTATAGATTTTCAAAAAGTAGAAAACAGAGCAGTGGAAACAAAAATCGGCGACATTAACAGAATGACAAAAGACATGGCCGAGCTTAATGTTGCTATATATACATTTGAACTTACCGGAATGATTGCAAATGACTTGAGGGATAAACGCAATTTACTCATCGACCAGCTTTCAAGATATGTTGACATTGAATATGAAGAGTATCCCGACCCGTTCGGACACAGCATGTTCAAAGTTTCGGTCGCAGGGCAGACGGTCGTAGACCATGATTATCCGAAGACTGATATTCTCGGTTATGCAAAAGTGGAAAATCCGCTCGGACCCAATGAGGATGATGTATCTGTTCCGTATTGGCTTTTCAGAGTTGACACTACTTTTGATCCGGCTAACCCCGATCCAACACAGCTTGATGCAGCAAGACTTGACATGAGCAGAATCAGCGGCGGTGAGCTGAGAGCACACATTGATATGCGTGACGGTTTAGGCGGTGGCGTAGATAATAAAAACCGCGGTATCCCGTATTATATCGATATGGTCAACAACCTTGCACGTGCAATGCTGGTGGAAATAAATAAGCAGCATATCCAAGGCTGGACAGATAATCCCACCGGGTCTGATACAAGCATTCACTTTTTCAGTATTGTTGTAGGAAAAGATGCAAACGGTGATGATATTGTCGAAAATGTAGGACATATAACTTATGAGTTTGACAATGGCACATTTGCAGACAGCCCGCCTGCAGCAGTCGACCCGAAGGACCCGGCAATAGTTTCAAAAGTATACGTTGTGGACCCTGCAGCATTAAGTCTGGTCACAGCAAGAAACTTAACGCTGAGTGAAGATATTCGCAGCAGTGCATACAATATTGCAGCTTCTTCCGTTGAAATCGGAAGACCGCAAAGCGCAACAGGTACATCCGGTGACCCGACAGAGCTCCAACGGGGTAATAATATAAATATGCTCAGGATGTACGATTTATTCCGTGAAACAGGAATAACAATCGATGTAATCGACCCAAGAAACCCGCCAAACACAGTTACAAGAGATATCGGCAGCTTTGACGAATATGGAACAACAATAAGATTCGATGTAGGTAAGACATTAAATTCGGCAAAGCAATCGGGAGAGACAAGCAGAATTTTGACACTTGCGGCAAATAACCAAAGAACGGCAATTGCAGGAGTTTCACTCGATGAAGAGATGGTAAGTCTCGTAAAATTCAACCACGCATATAACGGCGCAGCCCGTGTAATAACACAAATGGACGATGCACTTGACAGACTGATAAACGGCACAGGACGAGTAGGACTGTAAGAAACAATGTAGGGGACATTCCTTAAACGAATAAAAGGTGTGTCCCCGGACATGACAGATATGGATAGATTTAGGAGATAAAACAATGGTTTCAAGAGTTACAAACACAATGCTTCAAAATACACTGCTCAGCAATTTGAGCATGAACTTAAACAGAATGGACAAGCTGCAAAATCAGCTGTCCAGCGGCAGAAAGTTCGGTCATATAAGCGATGACCCGTCGGCTTTGATATACGGTCAGGCTGCACGCAACAAGCTTGCAAGGCTCGGACATTATCAGGCAAATGTTGAATCTGCTCAGAGCTGGCTGACACAGGCCGAGGCAGGTGTTATGGAGCTTAATAAAGTAGTCGGAGCTGTTTACGAGGAGCTTGTTAGTGCAGGCAGCGTAAAAACCGATAAGGATAAACAAAATCTTGCAATGGTTGTAAGTCAGCTTCGCGATCACTATGTAGACACATTAAATACGGTATACGGTGACAGATTTGTTTTCGGCGGATATAATACCCCGGGTGATTTCGCTACAAACTTAAGTGCGGACGGAATCAAACCGTTTTCGGTGGATAATGCGGGAAATTTATTCTTTAACGGATTAAATGTATCACAGTTTGACGGTATACCTTTTGAAGTATTTAACGATATGTTTAAAAATATTGACCCGTCGGGCATGACAGACGCTGACCTGGAAGCAGCATTATTAGCTGTACCCGGTTTTAACCCCGGAATAGCTCCGACAGACTTCACCGTTGCCGATGCAGTAAGATTCAGCAGGCTTTATAATGACAACCTTTCATTTGATGTAGCCCCCGGTGTAACAATGCCTGTTACCATGAACGGTCTTGACATTCTTTTCTATACAGCGTCGAATGAAACAACGGGACTGCCCGAAATGCGAAACACTTTTAGCGTTTTATCGGACATCCATGAGGCGATTAATAGAATTGTTCCCGGAATCGATACCGGAGCAAGTACCGACGAGCTTACAAAAATGATTAAAACCGCACAGGATGCACAAAACCATCTTCTTACAAAAACTGCTGAAATCGGCGGAAGACAAAGACGTCTTGAGCTTCTTGAAGCGAGATTCGCACAAGATAACTTAAACTATGAAAAAATGCGCTCGGATGCAGAAGACGCAGACATGGCAGAGGTTATCATGTTCCTGAAAATGTCCGAAACTGTCTATCAGGCAGCACTCTCGGCAGGAGCAAGAGTAATACAGCCGACACTTATGGACTTTCTGCGGTAAATGTGGTATAATGAGTGCCTGGCGGCACTCATTATTTTTCAGCCTGATAAAGGACTATCAGAGGCAGGTGAGATAGGATGTCTATACAAAGGTTAACATTTGAATACGGGCTTTCACAAATCGGTGTCAGAGGTAATTCACCGGCAAGGCTTCAAATCGGCAAGCAGCAAAGTCAGTTTCATATCCAAAACGGCAAAGCACAGCTTGAAATCAATACACAAATGCCGAGGTTCAGAGGAAACAGGCAACGGGTAAACAACGAGTCCGGGCTTATGGACCCTCTCACATTTGCAAAGCAATTTCGCGATAAAGGCAACCGTAATGCAATGCAGGCAGCAGGGAATTATGCAAGGGACGGGGATTTTATAGCAAACCCGCGCATTCCGGGTGACAAGTCGATTCCCATGCTTTCGAAAAATAAAATGAACAGGGTACTCGGTCCGAAAGAAAAAAACATCGGGCTGATGCCGTCGAGTATACCGAGCCTTGATTGGGAAAAAGGCGGCATCGAGATTAACGCATCGAGACAGCATGTTGCAGTTAACTGGAACGGTAAAAACACAGTTGATGTATCGGCGCAGACAAGTTATCCGGTAGATGTATTTCTCAGCAGACAGCCTCATTTCAACGTTACGGGTACTGTGCCGAATGTATCAAATTCAACTTACGGAAGATATATAGATCGTATGGTTTAATGTTGACCGCACAAAGTACGTATGATAGAATAGCTGCGTCATCGTACGCAGTTATATTTTTTTAGGTTTATGTAAAGGAGAAAAAAGTATGCAGGTAGATACCCTACGGTTCGGGACGGTTGAAGTCAATGAAGAAAAGCTTATAAACTTCGGCGATGGAATTCCGGGTCTTGAGCAGTATCAACAATATGCATTACTGCAGTTTGAAGAGAGCTATCCGATTGTATGGCTTCAATCAATGGAGGATAAAGGAATTTGTCTTCCCGTGCTTGATACATTTAATGTACTCCCCGATTATGTATTTGATATTGACGAAACGGATGTTAAGGATTTGGAGCTCACAAGCCCCGAAGAGCTGCATGTAGTAAGTGTAGTGGTTATACCCGAAGATATTCAAGGTATGACCGTTAATCTCGCCGCTCCGATAATCATTAATACAAAATCCGGAAGCGCAAAACAAATTGTTCTCAGCGGCAGCGAATTTAATGTAAGAGCCCCTGTCTTCCAACAAATATGCAAGGTAGTTGCAAGGGAGGAGGGTGATGACGATGCTGGTTCTGTCGAGGAAACTGAATGAAACAATTGTCATCGGCGAAAATATCCGTGTAACCCTTCTCGGAATAGACGGAGATAAAATAAAACTGGGCGTTGACGCACCCAGAGATGTAAAAGTTTTCAGAGAAGAACTGCTTGAAGCTACAAAAAGCACAAACGTGCAAGCTCTTGGCGCTCCTATTGTTTCGTTTGATTTATCAAAAATCAATAAAACCGGAGCTCAGAAAAAATAACAAAAAACGGATAAAATCACAATATATAGAACACCATATATGCTCAGGTGTTCTATATATTGTGATTTTTTGTAAAAATCTGTTGCATATTGGTATAGAAAGTGCTAGAATTTAGTGTGGTATACATTGCATTATGAGTAATGCGTTGTAAAAATTTAGAAATTTTTACATAGCGTTACATTTGGGGGATTAGTGATGAGAGAAACATTGCTTAGAATGTGGATGCAAATCAGAGACTGGTTTGCGGCCATGCCGAGAAACAGAAAGATACAGCTTGCGGTTCTTTCGGTTTTTATAATTGTTCTTGCAATTGTTGTTGTCAACCTGCTTACGCGTACAAACTGGGTACGCCTGCCAATCACCGACAGGACGACTGCTCCGGCAATATATACTGCACTGAATGAAATGGGAATACCAAACAGAGCGCTTCCGGGCGATATAATAGAAGTGCCCGAGGACCGTCTCGGTGAGGTACAGATGCGGCTCAGAGAGCAAAACCTGCTCGGCACCGCTGATTTTCCCAATTTATATTTAGATGATGCAACAGGTTTTGGTATAACGGACCAGCATGCAAGAGAGTTATACAGCAGGCAGAGAGCCGAGGAAATAAAAGTCCAGCTGATGCAGCATCCGAGGGTGACAAATGCGCTTGTTATTGTAAACTTAGGAGACACATCAGTATTTAGGATTCAAACAAATACAAGACAGGCATCGGCATCGATAATGCTTACACTTTCGGGAACAGACAGGCTTACAAGATCGGAAACACAAGCAATTGGTGAAATCGTAAGAGGTTCTGTATCGGGTATCGAATATGAAAATATCTCAATAACAGACCATTTATACAGATATTACAGCCTGACAGGTGAAAGCGGCGAGGATATGGAAGAAATGCTCGCACATCGCAGAGTTGAACAAAACAGGCTTACAGAGATGCTTCAAAAGCAGGTCCATGAGCTTCTTTCACCGGTTTACGGCTATAATAATATTCAAGTACAACCAAATGTTGATCTTAACTGGGATAATATTGTCACCGAAAGTGTTGAGTTTGAACCCCCGATACCCGGTGAAATGGAAGGTATTGTCCGCAGCCTTTCGGAAATACATGAGCAGTCAAGAAGATGGATGAATGCCGAGGGTGTGCCGGGGACAGATACAAACAACATGGGAACAGTTGAATATCCATGGGGTCCGTTTGATGATGAGGACATGTACAGACGGTCCGTTATGGAAAGAAACATGGAGATAAACGAAACAAGGCAACGCATAGAACATGCACTTGGCACAATGGACAGGCTCAGTATCGCTATTTTAATTAACTCTGAAATCGAAGGCATTGACCAGGAATATACGGATGAAGTCATTGATTTGGTAGCAAAAGCAATTGGTGTATCAACCGGGAATATTTCAGTTCAGCATATGCCGTTCAGCTTTATAGATACAACTCTTGCCGACATGTATGAAGATTGGCAAGCTCAGCAGGCTGCTGCAAGAAACAGAGCATTGCTTGAGACTATTATGATGTATGTGGTAATTCTGCTGCTTGGCATCATGATAATGCTTCTTGTCCGTACAATTGTCAAAGCAGTCAAGCCGCCGCCGGAGCCCGAGCCTGTACTTGCAGCTGCGGGACCCGAGGGCATTGACCTGATGATTGGCGATGATACGGAGCAAATGGAATACGAGGATGTTGACCTTCAGCAAAAATCCGCAGGTCTTGAACAAATTGAAAGATTCATTGATAAAGATTCGGCTTCGGTGGCACAGCTGCTGCGTAACTGGCTGAGTGATGAATAATATATTAAAGGTAGTGTTCAATGGCAAAAGATGATATGTCCCCAAAGGAAAAAGCGGCAATTCTTCTTATCAGTCTCGGCAAGCAATACTCTGCCGAGCTGTATAAGTATTTGACCGACGAAGAAATCAGCGACATGACACTGAGCATTACAACAACAAGACGTGTCGAGCCTGAACTTAGAGATCAGATAATAAATGAATTTTACGAAATGTGTCTGACCCAAAAGTTCATTACCGAAGGTGGTATAGACTACGCCCGTGATGTTCTTGAACAGGCAATAGGTGCCGATAAAGCCGAAGAAATGATACGAAAGCTGTCATCTTCATTGCAGGTACGTCCGTTTGATTTTATCAGAAGAGTTGATGCAACACAGATTCTCAACGTCATTCACAATGAGCATCCGCAGATAATAGCTCTTGTGCTATCTTACATTGAACCGAGACAATCCGCACAAATCATAGCATCCCTGCCGTCGGAGCGGCAAACGGAAATAATAAGCCGTATTTCAAGCATGGGAAGCACATCACCCGAGTACGTCAAAGAAGCAGAGCGTATTTTGGAACGTAAAATTACATCGATGGGCTTTACCGAAAATATCATCGTCGGCGGTATTGATACAATTGTTGAAATCATCAACTCACTCGACCGTTCTTCCGAGAAAAATATTCTTGAAAGCCTTGATGTCAACGACAGTGAGCTTGCCGATGAAATCAGAAAACGCCTCTTCGTATTCGAAGATATTGCGAAACTCAACAACGTTACAGTTCAGCGTGTTCTCAGGGAAATCAACAACGCAGACCTTGCAGTTGCACTCAAGATGGCGGGAGAAGATGTCACAAGAGTTATATTCGGCAATATTTCAAAACGTCTGCAGGATATGATAAAGGACGATATGGAAGTTATGGGTCCTGTACGTGTGCGTGATGTTGAGGAAGCTCAGCAAAGGATTGTTAACGTCATCCGTAAGCTCGAAGACGAAGGTGAAATTATTGTTGCACGCGGAGATGCGGATGAGCTTATTGTATAGACATGTTTTGAGCTTGGTCGGTGCAGGTGCACAGAAGGGAAAGACCTGATTGTTTAGGATTGACAGAAGCCTCGTTAAAATCTCCGGCATAAAATTTAAGAATTTCGATGCTGATGAAAATTCTGAGGTCGGCGCAGAGGGTGAGTTACCGGACGCGACGACCTCTGCAGAGTCGGCATATTCCATGGAAGCCGCTCTTAATCAATATATAAGTGATGCGGAAATCGAGATTAACAAACAGAAGGAAGAAATTCTCGACCAAGCAAAGGAAGAGGCGGCATCAATAATATTTAAGGGTCGCGAGGATGCGGAGGAGGAACGGCAAAAAGGCTGGCAGGAAGGCTTTGAGGAAGGTTCGCAAAAAGGAAAAACAGCATACGACGAGCAGCTTGCAGAAAAAATAAAAGAGGATGATGAAGCGTTAAAACGTGTTCTTGACGAGTTATATGAAGAGCGTGACCGCACATTCGGCGGACTTGAAGAAGAAACTACAAAGCTTGCCCTTGAAATAGTAAGGAAAATAATCAACCCTGCAGAGGATGCGTTAGGTGATGTTTTTACATCCCTTATAAAAAATGCTCTAAGGCAGCTGACTACGGACAGCAAGATAGTTATACGTGTCGGACCTACCGAGTATGAGAGGTTTTTCTCATCGGGAGCGGCGGAGATAGAGCTTGACAGCGGTGCTGTTGTCAAAGCGGCGGTACTCAGGGATGTATCATTAAATGAAGGCGACTGCATAATTGATACAGATGATGTAACAGTCAATGCCGGAATCGACTCGCAGCTTAAATATGTAGAGCTTGCTTTTGAAAGAGCAAACCAGTACGAACCGGAGTAGATAAATGAGAAATGATAATGCAGAATGCAGAGATAAATGAGAAGTTATAATGCAGAGTGCAGAGATAAATGAGAAATGATAATGCAGAATGCAGAGATAAATGAGAAGTTATAATGCAGAATGCAGAGATACATGAGAAGTTATAATGCAGAATGCAGAGAGTATAGATGTTTGAGATGTAAAACCGTAGGATAAGGGGACATTACTTAAACGGCTCAAAGGTGTGTCCCCGATAAATAAATATGAATACTATTGAATTATCTAAATATAGTACATATCTTGCAAAGTTTGATACTCTTGAGCGTGCAGGAAGGGTTACGAGGATTGTCGGGCTTGCTGTTGAAGCTTCGGGACCTTCGTCAAAGATAGGCGATATTTGTGAAATGTATACGCTTGACGGTGAGCGGAGCATGCGTGCGGAAATTGTAGGGTTCAGAGACGGGCAGACACTGCTTATGCCCTTTGGAAGTCTTGAAGGAATCGGGCTTGGAAGCTATGTTGTATACACGGGGAAGGCGCTCAGGGTGCCTGTCGGAAACGCACTTGTCGGAAGAATTCTCGATGCGCTCGGAAACCCGTTTGATGATTTACCGCAGCCTAAAATTGACGCATGGTATCCTGCCGACAACGACCCGCCAAACCCTCTGACAAGAGAGCGGATCAAGGAAGTAATGCCGCTTGGGGTAAAAGCCATCGACAGCATGCTTACGGTAGGCAGAGGGCAAAGGCTTGGAATATTCGCAGGCTCGGGTGTCGGAAAGAGTACGCTTCTCGGCATGATGGCAAGATATGCGGTTGCCGATATAAATGTTATAGTTCTTGTAGGAGAGCGGGGACGTGAGGTTCGTGACTTTATTGAAAAAGACCTCGGAGAAGAGGGTCTTCGCAAATCGGTTTTAATCATTGCGACCTCGGACCAGCCGGCACTATTAAGGCTTAAATGTGCAATGACGGGAACAGCGGTTGCAGAATATTTCAGAGACCAGGGCAAAAAGGTTTTACTTCTTATGGACTCCCTTACACGTTTTGCGATGGCGCAGCGCGAGATAGGAATGGCAGCAGGTGAACCGCCGGTTTCGAGAGGATTTCCGCCTTCGGTTTTTGCAATACTTCCAAGACTTCTTGAACGCTCGGGAATGTCGGATAAAGGCTCTATTACAGGATTATATACGGTTCTTGTCGAAGGTGACGATATGAATGAACCTATATCGGATACGGTACGGGGTATTCTGGACGGGCATATTGTTCTTTCGCGTGCAATAGCAAACAGCAACCATTACCCGCCGATTGACATTCTCGGAAGTGTCAGCCGTGTAATGCCGGATATAATAAGCAAGGAACATCTGCAGGCGTTCGGGACAATCAAGAATATGATAGCGGTTTACCGTGAGGCGGAGGATTTAATCAATATCGGTGCTTACAGAGAAGGTGCAAACGCAGAAATAGACAGGTCGGTTCATCTTCATAACCCGATACAGAGCTTCTTGAAGCAGGACATGCTCGACAGCTTCACGTTTGACGAAACTCTTGATGTCATGAAGGGTATTGTTGAAAGTTAATGAAAAAGTTTAAGTTCACCAAGTGAACTCTGAGGATATACTATTATGAAGAAATTTAAGTTCACTTTGCAGTCCTTATATAATTATAAGCTTACTGTTGAGAAGCTGCAGAAGGCGGAGCTTAAACGGGCACAACAGGCGTTGCAGGAGCTGCTTGATGAGGAGCAAAGACTTCTTAAAGCGTGGGCAGATACCGAGATATCGCTTGAAGAGGCACTTATAAAGGGAGAAAATGTAGGAACGGCTCTAAGTGAGCATGATGCTTTTTTCAGATTTTTAAGAGATGCGCTGATTGAGGTCAGAAAAAAGATTGTTAAAGCGGAAGAGGTTGTGCGGGAATGTCAGGACAGACTGATTCTTACAATGAAAGAGATTAAGACATACTTAAAGCTCAGAGAAGAGCAGTATCAGGCGTGGATGAAGGAAGTACAGGCAGAGGAAGCGAAAAATATTGATGATTTAGTATCATATAAAGTGATATCGGAAGAAGTGAACGCATAGGACGGGAGGCGAGGATGTAGTGGCTGACGAGGAAGTAACCGATTTAACCGAAGGTGAAGAGGCAGGTTCTACAGATACGGGCAAGAAAAAGGGTGCAAAGGCACCTAAGGAACCAAAAGCCCCAAAGGAAAAAAAGGACCCTAAGGATAAAAAACAAAAGGGGTCAAAGGAAAAAGGCGGTGCCGGCGGCATCATTATAATAATGATTCTTGTTCTGCTTATTCTTATAGGCGGGTTTGCTGCGGCATTATATTTTGATATTTTCGATTCACGTGTGATAATTGCCGATATAGTTACCGATCCTCTTTTGGATATTATTATATGGCTTGATCCGGGTTATTCGTCTATAAATCAGCGTCTTGCGAGCGAAAGGGAGCTGCAGGAAAGGCAATTTGAGGAGCGCAAGGCTGATCTTGATACCCGTGAGGAGGATGTATTACTGCGTGAGGAAATTTTAAACTCACGCGAGCAGTTTCTTGACAGAAAAGCTTTTGACCTTGACAGGCGTGAGGAGCAGATAATTGCGATGTATGAAAGAACGATTCCGCTTCATCGCCGCGATATGTCGGATGAAGAGCTTGCCGACATGATTTCACTCAGCAGGACATACACACAAATGTCACCCGATTCGGCAGCGGAAATTCTCGTAGAACTCTACGACCCGAGAGATGTAGCCGCAATACTTTACTACATGGGCGAAAGAAACGCCGCCTCCATCCTTGCCGTAATGAACGTAAGCTACGCAGCAGAAATAACGGAGATATTATTATATAGTTAGATTGTTTTATATTCACGACAGCAACCCTTCTGCTTTTTTATCTCAGTCAGTTCCGTGTCGGTTGCCCGAATTCCCTCGATAAAAAAGCAGAAGGGTTGCTGTCTTGTTTTTTATTTACCAAATTTTCGATATTTTCGCTAATCTTTATGACATATAGTGACGATAAATAAAATAGGAGGTGAAATAATGCATATACCCATGGAGATTCTGTCCTCGATGACGACCCGGACAGACTCAGGATCGGGTGTTAAGCAAAGACCGGGTTCGGGAATCGAACAAAGCAATTCAAGATTCGAAAAAATGTTTGAAAATGAATTATCAAAGTTCGAGACGCGGATGACCGAAAAAAGCTTAAGCGAAGATAATGGCAAAGAGCTGAAATTCTTAACAGGAGCAGACGAAGACAATAAAGATGAAGCACTTGCCGCCGGAGTTATGGGAAATCTACAAAGCAACGTCGTTTTTATTCTCGAAGGAGATAATGTATCTGCAAATACCACCGAAATACAAGCTGCAGTAAATGAAGTTCCACCGGAAACAACTGCGATAGTAAACCCGGAAGTCACAACTTCAACAAAAGAGTTTTCGGAGAATGTACAAGCAGCAACAGTAAACGCAGAGGCATCTATGACCAAGTCGGAAAACACAGGTACAGAAACAACAGTAACAAATTTATCCGATGAGGTGATGGCACGGACGCCGGATATAAGGACGCAAGATAGTCAGGAAAATAGAGATTCAAACTCTAAATCTTCCGAAAACGGCAATCTGAGCCCTTTGGAGAATGAAAATGATAACGGTAAAACCGTAGGACAGAAAGATAAAACGTACCAGCAAACGGCTGATGCCGTAAAAGAAACACTCGCAAGCAAGCAGGAGCCGGTAATACAGACAAACGAAATGGCTCCGCCAATCAGCGAAGGAATCAAAACAGAGCAGTTTCAAGCAACACAGCAAATGTCACAAGCAACACTAAGTGCACCGGTAAAACCGGAAAATCTGTTTCAGGAAATGATTTCTCGCGTAGAGCTAATGCAAAATGATACAAAAAGCACAATGACAATCCAGTTAAACCCCGAATTTCTCGGAAAAGTGGCACTCGAAGTAGCGGTTGACGCAGCCGGACTCCATGTAAAAATAAACGCAGAGGACAGCGGAGTCAGAAGCATGATAAACGGACAACTGACCGCACTGCTCGAATCACTTGAGAACAAAGGACTTGCAGTAGCAGAGGTAGAGGTAGTATACACAGGTGTAAACAATGGAGCGTTTAAGGAACAAAGCGGTGAAATGCAACAACAGCAAAATAAACACTCAAAACCTTTTAAACGTGACGTAAATGCAATAGACGGAGTGGCACATTACACAACACTTGCAGATTTACAGGATTATTACCTCGACACAGGAGTCAGCTCGGTAGAATACAGCGCATAAAAAAACCGCAGCAAAACACTAAAGCGAAACAGATAAAATTACGAAAAAACTAATAGAAACAATGAAGTTTCTTATAAGTAAACAAGATTTACTTAGCTACATGGGAAGGATCCCGATTTAGCGAGAGGCATTGCCTCTATCTAAGAAGGGAGCCTTTTACCATGTCAGTATTCGGATCAGTAACAGACTTACAAAACTCAACAGCAATCAATTCAGTGAAGTCGGAGCGCAAGCCCGGCGGGGATATGGGAAAACATGATTTTCTCATGCTTCTGTCTGCCCAGCTTCGTTTCCAGGACCCGCTGAACCCGCAAAGTGACTCTGACTTTGCAGCAGGACTTGCACAGTTCTCATCACTTGAGCAAATGCAGAATATGAACTCATCGCTTGAGTCAATGACGAGTATGCAATCCTACGGACTTATCGGTAAGTACGTAATAGCAGACGCAGATATCAACGGAGTAAGAACAGAAATACCGGGTGTTGTAGACAGTATTTTCACAAGCAACGGTATCCTGATGGCGCAAATCGGTGAATATATAGTTCCGGTTACATCTATCAGAGAAGTGTTTAACACAGATAACATTCTTACATCCGAAATGCTTCTGACAGCTTCAAACAATCTTATCGGACGCACAATCATAGCAGAGTTAAACGGCAAAGATATCGAAGGCACAGTAACACGCGTCTTTGTGGATAAAGGTCAGTTAATCGCACAAATCGACGACGGAACAAAAGAACCCAA
>Ga0123356_10003136_pt1 | contig 17414 bp, 15 predicted proteins | sample TergutEmb28metaG_2_FD_92546 | JGI IMG/M metagenome (GOLD analysis project Ga0123356, IMG submission 92546) | Embiratermes neotenicus P3 segment gut microbial communities from Petit-Saut dam, French Guiana - Emb289 P3 | ecosystem: Host-associated > Arthropoda: Insects > Digestive system > Gut ...
GGAGTTCAAAATTAAATAAAGATAAATAAATTTAACATAACTAAAGCTATTTTTAGGAATTTATACATTTATATAAACATACTCTCCATTTGGTGAGATTATTCTAACTTTTTAATTCCATTATTATTAACCAATGCCGATATTTAGTAATAAACTCCTATTATATATTGATATATATAATAATAAATTTATTTTTAAAAAATATTTTATACTTAAAGAAATAGATATATTTTCATTATAAAAAAAATTAATAATTTTATTTATTATAAATATTTATTATAAAAATTAATATTTAATTTGAATATTATAAAAAATTACAATTTTAGGAGAATAGGTAATTATGATAGGAAAAAAGATAAGAATAGAAAGAATCTTTGATAGAAAGACAAATAGAACTGTTATAGCCCCTATGGATCATGGAGTATCCATCGGACCTATCAAAGGAATTGTAAATATGAGTGAGACTATTGAAGGCATATCCAATGGTGGAGCCAATGCAGTTTTAATGCATAAAGGAATTATTGAACAAGGTCACAGAGGATATGGTAGAGATATAGGTCTTATTATACATCTTTCAGCTAGTACTTCCCTTAGTCCAGACCCAAATAACAAAGTTTTAGTTACTTCTGTTGAAAAAGCTATCCAACTTGGAGCAGATGCAGTTTCAGTTCATGTGAATATTGGATCAGATACTGAATCAGAGATGTTAAGAGAATTAGGTGAAATAGCTGAAACTTGTAGTCAATGGGGAATTCCATTGCTTGCTATGATGTATCCAAGAGGACAAAAGATCAAAAATGAGCACGATGTAGAATTAGTTAAACATGCTGCAAGAGTGGGATCCGAATTAGGTGTGGATATAGTTAAAACAAATTATACTGGAGATCCCGATAGTTTTAAAGAAGTTATTGAAGGAGCTTTAGTTCCAGTTGTTATAGCTGGAGGTCCAAAAGTAGAAACTGATAGAGAGCTATTAGAAATGGTAAGAGACTCTCTTGAAGTTGGTGGAGCAGGAGTAGCATTTGGAAGAAATCTTTTCCAAGCTAAATCCCCAGCTAAAATTACAAAAGCTATTTCTGAAGTAGTTCATAATGATATGGATGTGGAAGAAGCTTTAAATATTTTAAAATAATAATTATAACATAATATCGAAGGAGACCTGCCATTGACAGAAAAATTCGCTTGGATAATATCACCAGATCTTAAATGGAATGAAAAAAAAGATTTTATAACAACTGCTCTTGAATCTGGAATGGACTATGTTTTAGATTTAAAAGATATAGATAATATACATAAACTTGGAAATATCAAGGTTGTTAGTGAAGATGAAAATGCAGACATATTCCTAGTAGGTATTAGAGGAGAGGGAGATGGAACTCTTCATCTAGATAAAGATGCTGATTTAAACAACTCTAATGACTTAGAAGTAGCTAAAAACTTTAAAAATAAAGGAAAGAAGGTAGTTGCTTATGTAGAAATCAGTAGTAAAAAACACGAAGAGTTAGCTAGACTTCTTGGAAAAGTCGTTGATTATTTAATCCTTGTTGGAAAAGATTGGACTGTGATTCCTCTTGAAAATGTCATTGCAGACCTTCAAAAAGAAGATGTTAAAATTATAGCTGCTGTTGACAGCCCAGATGATGCTAAATTAGCTATTGAAACTTTAGAAACTGGAACTGATGGAGTTATATTCCAACCTAAAAGCTTCAAACAAATCAAAGAGATATCCAAAATTGTTGATGATGCAAGCCATGAAGAATATGAACTAAAAGAAGCTACAGTAACTAAGATTAAACCTGTTGGAAGTGGTGATAGAGTTTGTATCGATGCAAGTTCTATGTTATCACAAGGAGAAGGAATGTTAATAGGTTCTTATTCAAAAGCTATGTTTTTAGTCCATAGCGAATCTCTTGAAAGTGAATATGTAGCTTCAAGGCCATTTAGAGTAAATGCAGGCCCTGTTCAAGCATATGTTATGGTTCCTGGAAACAAAACAAAGTATCTTTCTGAGCTTGAAACTGGAGATGAAGTTTTAGCTGTAGATAAGGATGGAGAGAGTAGAACTGTAATTGTAGGTCGAGTTAAAATTGAAAAAAGACCACTTATTCTTGTAGAAGCCGAATATGATGGGATCAGCATAAAATCTCTACTACAGAATGCTGAAACAATACGTCTTGTAAATAACAAAAATGAAGCTATTTCTGTATCAGATCTCAAAATTGGGGATAAACTTAAAGTATTTATCGACAAAGGAGCTAGACATTTTGGAATGTCAATAGAAGAAACTATTATTGAAAAATAATCTTGTGAAACTATGGTAAATGAATACAGGTGTTTTTTAGCTATTAATATAGAACCCCATTTACTTGAAAAAATTGGAAACATCCAAGAAGAATTTAAAAAAACTAATAACAATGTAAAATATGTAAAAAAAGAAAATTTACATTTTACTCTTAAATTCTTTGGAAATATAAATAATAAAAAAATAAATGAGATAATAGAAGTTACTAAAAAAGTTTTATCTAGAATTGATAGTGAAACTATTGATAATAATGAAATTATTGATAATTCTATTGGTAACACTGATACTGATAAAACTAGTTTAGCTATAGAAGGAATTGGTACATTTCCAAATGAAAATTATATGAAAGTTTTGTGGATCGGTACTGAAGATAATAGTTTTTTAGCTAATCTACAAAAAGAATTAGATTCAGAATTTAAAAAATTAGGATTTAAATTAGATAAAAACTTTAAAACTCATCTTACTATAGGTAGAATAAGAAATTTAAAAAATAAAAAAGAATTTAAAGAAAAAATAAATGAATTAAAAGATATTAAAATTGGAAAAATGGATATCAATGAAGTATCTTTAAAGATGAGCGAATTAACCCCAAAAGGACCTATTTATTCTGATATTGAAACTTTTAATATTTAACAATTAATATTTAACAATTAACATATTATACTTGCATTCCATTATATATTATAAAATTATATTATTTTTATAACAACACATTGTAATAATAAAGTACTTAAATTTTATTTTAATTTAAAAAATATAATAATAAATCTAGAAAAAAAAGTATATAAATTAAATGTGATTTTATGAACTATGAAAAAATACTAGCAGAAATTAAACCAACAAAAAAAGAATCAGAAATAGTTCATAAAATAGCTACTGAAGCCATTAATTACATTAATAAAATAGCTAAAAAAGAAGATATTAATGTTGAAACTAGTCTTGTAGGGTCAATAGCTAAAGATACTTGGTTATCTGGTAATTCAGATATAGATATATTTATGTGTTTTCCATTGAACACAACATTAAGCTATTTAAAAGAGAAAGGACTTTTTTTAGGATATGAATGTAGTAAACAGATGAATGGAATAGCTGAAGAACATTATGCCTCTCATCCTTATCTTACAAGCCATATTAATGGATATGATGTTGATTTTGTTCCTTGTTATAATATAGATTCTGCAGAAGAGTTAAAATCAGCAGTTGATAGAACCATTCTCCATACAAATTACATCAAAAAACATTTAAAAGATGCACAAAAAGATGAAGTACTCTTACTTAAAAAATTCATGAGCGAAGCTGGAATTTATGGATCTGAATTTAAAATAGGGGGTTTTGCAGGTTATCTTTGTGAAATGCTAATTTTAAAATATAATACCTTTGAAAAAACTTTAAAATCTGCTTCTAATTGGAAAAATAAGACCATTATTGATTTAGAAAAATATAAAACAGCGAAAATGTTTAGTGATCCTCTTATAGCTATAGATCCCACCGATAAAAATAGAAATGTTGGTGCAGCTCTTCAAAGAGAGAAGATGGCTCAATTTATAATAGCTTCCAGAAACTTTTTAGCTGCAGAGGATGAAAAAAGAATTAAATATTTCAAACCTATCCAAAAACAAATCAAATGTAAAGATGTTATAAATCAATTTAAAGATAGAAAAACAAAAACAATCACCATGATCTTTGACATACCTGATGTTTCTGTTGATTCTCTCCATCCACAACTTAAAAAAACTGAACAATCTATTGCAGAAAAATTAGAAGATAATGAATTTTCTGTTTTTAAAAGTGATTACTGGAGTGACGAAAAAAATATAGGTGTTTTCATTTTTGAATTAAATGTTTACAAGCAAAATAAATATTATATTCATGAAGGACCAAAAATTTGGGATAAAGAATCCGCTGATAATTTTTTAGCTGCCCACAATGATGATTATTATATCATTGAAGATAGAATTGTTTTAAATAAAGAGAGAAAATTTAAAACAGCAAAAAAATTTATAAAATCTATTTTAACAGAAAAAAATATTCATGCCATAAAAGTAGGAAAAAATCTAAAGGACCTGATTATTAGTAGCTATGAAATAAACAATGTTGAAAAGTTACTAAAAGATAAGGATCTAAAAGATAATTCTGACTTTTTAAACTTTTTAGATGACTTTTTAAATCCTGGACAGCTATTGAAAAGATGATTGTTTTTATCATCTTATTTTCCATTATCTTATTTTTATTTGAAAAATTATTTTCTTTCTTCCACAAACTTAGGAACAGCGACTTTCAATGGATCAAACCATTCCCTATCTTTTACCTCAACACATTTCATACTGACTTTTGAATGTAAGGAACTCGGAAGTCTGAGAATTCTTTTAAGATCTATTGAAACTTTTGCATCAATAGTAGCTAAATTAACTCTTGCCATTGCCGTGACCATTTTTTTATATCTTATTGGACCGATTTTACTCTTAAATATTCCCCATTGATTATCATCAAGCAGGTCTCTGTTTTTTATTATATCTTTTAATAGTTTTTGATTTATTCCATCAATTTCTTCTGTTCCTTTTAAATGTTGAATATTAAATTTGATTCTATCTGTGAAAATTTTTGGATAAGCTATTGGGATAGAAAAATGTTCAAACTTATAGCTACTTCCACTTCCAGCTCCAATTTCATTACTATACTGTAACTTTGGAATTTCAGCACCAGCTACATATTTTAATATTTCAGATCTAAGATCACTATCAGAGCCCATTATTTCTTCATCTAATATCCTTATATGATACCCTCTTCCAGAATAAATAAGGTGAATATTATTTAGACCTAAATCGCCTCCTAATGTGTCTATCATATTATTTACTATTTCAAGAGCTTCACTAAGACATATTTCACAAACATCCCCACATCCACAGGAGCGTATTGGTAAATCCTTTGCATCAACGTCAAAAACATATTCAGATTTAATCCAATCACCTCTTCTTCGAGGATTATTATAAAAAGCAACTGAAATATAAGCTGCAAAAGGAGATTTATATCTTAAAAAACGTCTGAGAGCATCTGTCCCTTTAAAAACTTTATATCTATCATTAGGACCATGACCTAAATGGTCAAATCCAAACTCTCTTCTGTTGAGTCCTTCTGTAATAAAGTTAGGAAGATCTTCAACATCCCATTCTTCCCTATAATATCTTTTACGTTCTTCTAAAGTAGCTGGCTCAAAAATAATATCACCATTTAGAATTATTCACACTATTATTCACACTGAGGAACTTTCCCCACCATCATTCTCTTCTCCTTTATCTACATTTTCTCCAACTTTACCATCTTTCTCAAGATGCCATTTAGCTATTGAATAGTAGGATAAAGGATTTCCAATTTTTTCACAAAGTTTATCAGGTTTACATAGCTGAGGCAAATGCATTTTAATCTTTTCACAACTCATTGGAGTATACCATTTAGTTTCACCTTCATGTTCAAGTGCAGGATCATTATACATTCCAAAACCAAGTTTTGAAGTTATGTTGATCTTTTCCTGTGGTTGATCATCGAACAACGGAGGATTACAATTATCTGCTGCCTCATAAACAAGAGGAAGTATCTCATTTAAAGTAATTGTGAGATTAGGATCTATATCAGATATTTTTATATCTATACCTTCATTTCGAAAGATTTCAGGATATAACCTTGCATAAGAAACAAAAGATGTTAGAAGTAAAACGATTGCATCGTTTCTTCCACCAGAAGAAACACCTTCTACAGTATTAGCTATACATGGAGGAAAAACTTCTCTTATTAACTTCCCAATTTTCATAGATCCTTCCCCACCAGTTCCATAAAAACTACTGTATTTTGTTAAAAGTTCTGAAATAGTAGTAGCCATATTATCTGCAAGTTCAGCTATAGCTGGATGAACTTCAATAGTAGATGACATTTCTTTTATCTTTTCAAGATAATATTCTGTATTTTGCATTATCATCTTAGTTAATATTAGCTCTTTAATATTATCTCCAATAATAATATCATACATTCTGTCTGACGATCTATCTTTGAATTTATTTCCAAATTTATCTATAAATTCTTCTTTATCAAGAATTACATTACCATTATCAAGAACTAAACTGGTAAGAGAAATTTTTTTTGAAGCTACAAGTTCTTTTAAGTAAGTCCAGCTAATATTATCTTGGACAAGTATTTGAGATAATATTTTATTCACAGACTCTTTTCTATCTTGAGGCATTAATTTAAGTAAACGTTCCTCAATAATTTTACCTTGAGAATCAATAAAAAGTCTAACTTCACGAGAATTTAAATTAAAATTAGTAGCTATAGCTTGAGAAATTAAATGAAAAGTTATAACATCAGCTTCAGCTATTTCTTCATTTAAAAGATAGCTATAATCATTATTATTAAAATCCTTATTGTTTTTTCTTTCAATATACCATTGAATACGTTTAAGAGCTAAATCTCCATAGTTAATAGGTATCAATGAGTCATCATCGATATTTTGACGTTCATCATGAGTAGCTATGTTAATTAACTCTTCATTTGTATCAAATATCTTGTTAAGGTCTCCTTTTTGCTTAACAATTTCTTGACCTTCTTGTGATAATGGATTTATAAATGACAATTCAACCATGTTAATATCTTTGTCTTTTAGCTTTAAAAAATTACTTATTTAAAATTTTATTTATAAAAAAGATTAATAATTAAATAATTTATAAATTAAGAATCGAATTAAAAGTATAATTTAAATGAATATTTTAAATTATATTTATAAATAAAGATATTATAAATATTATTACTAGATATAAATCTAATTAATCATTATTACACAAAAAATACATCAAAATTTATTAATTTATTATATTCTAATAAAGATAATAATATATAATAAAATTAAAAATAAACAATTGAAAAATAAATAAATAGACAATAAATATAATATATATCAATAAAATCAAAAATAATTATCAAATAAGCATTTTGAATTAAATCATCATATTTATATAAAACAAAAATTAAAAATATGACATATTTAATTTCTTTGATATTATATAAAATTTTCAAAAATTAATGATACTCAAATCAAATATATAAGACAAATAATTAATTTAAAAGAGATATACAAAACAATAAACTGATAAATAGGAGGAAATAAATGTCAAAAATTTTTATCTCATGTGCACTTCCCTATGCAAATGGTCCTTGCCATTTAGGGCATTTACGTTCAACTTATATACCTGCTGATATCTATGCTCGTTATAATAGAATGATTAATAGAGATGTGTTACTTGTTTGTGCATCTGATGAACATGGTACTCCAATAGCTGTTAAAGCAGATAAAGAAGGGAAAAAACCTATAGAAATAGCTGAAAGATACCACAATATGATTGCACAAGACCTTAAATCATGTGATATCTCGTTTGATAACTTCACACGTACTACTGATAAAATACACTATAAAATAGCTCAAGATTTCTTTTTAAATTTGTATGAGAAAGATCTTATCTATGAAAAAGAAATAAAACAACTTTACTGTGAAGATTGTAATAAATTTTTACCCGACAGGTATGTCGAAGGAATTTGTCCTCAATGTAAAAGTGAAGGAGCAAGAGGTGATCATTGCGAAGTCTGTGGGCGACATTTAGAACCAACAGACCTTATCGATCCTAAATGTTTAACTTGTGGAGATACCCCTATTATCAAAGAGTCAAAACACTATTTTTTTAGACTTTCTAATTTCCAAAAGAGTATTGAAGAATACATAAACTCCAATACTTCTCTACCAGCTAATGTTAGAAATTATGCTAAAAACTGGTTAAAAGAAGGACTGAATGACTGGATATTGAGTAGAGATATGAATTGGGGAATTCCAATCCCTCTTGAAGATGCAAAAGGAAAAATTATCTATGTTTGGGGAGAGGCTTTTCTTGGATACATATCTTCTGCAGCCCAATGGTCTAAAATTACTGGTAAAAAATGGGAGGACTATTGGAATGACACAACTATTCATTTTATTGGAAAAGACATAATCTATCATCATGCTCTTTTTTGGACATCACTTCTTGAAGGATATGGATGTAAACTTCCAACAAATATTATAGCTGGAGAATATCTCTCTCTTGAAGGAAGAAAAATGTCCACTAGTCAAAATTGGGTTATCTGGGTAGAGGACTTTGTTAAAAAATATGATAGTGATTTACTTAGATACTACCTTACAATCAATGCTCCATTAAACAAAGACACTGATTTCTCATGGGATGATTTTGGAAGAAGAATCAATGATGAATTAGCTGATGTACTTGGAAATTTCCTTCATAGAACATTTACTTTCACAAAAAAATTCTTTGATAAAAAGATTCCAGAATATAAAAATCCTACTGATGATGATAGAGCTTTTGAAGTAGATATTGAAGAAATTCCAAATACAGTGGGAAAATTAATAGAAGAATTTAAATTCAGAGAAGGATTAGTTGAAATAATCAAAATAGCTAAAAAAGGAAATAAATATTTCAATGATCAAGAACCATGGAAAGCTGTTAAAGAAGATAAACAGCGCGCATCTAATTGTTTATATCTTTGTAATCAATTATCAAAAACATTAGCTATTCTTTTAAAACCATATATCCCTAATAAAGCTGAAAAAATAGCTAATATAATGAATATACCTCTAGATACAAAATGGGAAGGTTCTAAAATTCCTCTTGAAGTAGGTCATGAAATTAATAAAGCAAAGCCACTGTTTAAAAAAATAGAAGAAGAAACTATTGAAAAAGAAAAAGAAAACCTCTATAAAAACTTAGAAAATGAAAAAAGTGAAGAAAACTCTGATAAAGCTAATAAAAGCAAAGAAAACAAAAATAAGAATAATAAAAATAAAAATAAAAATAATAAAAAAAGCAATGAAAAAAAGAAAGGAGACAATGGTATGAGTGAAGGAATTACTATTGATGATTTTGCTAAGATGGATATTAGAATAGGAAAAATATTAGAAGCTCAAAAAATTGAAGGCTCAGATAAATTGTTAAAACTGAAAGTTGATGTAAAAGAGAAAGAACTTCAAGTTGTTGCTGGAATTGGAAAAAGATATTCTTCTGAAGAATTAATGAATAAAAAAGTAGTAGTTTTAGTAAATTTGCCTCCAGCTAAATTATTTGGAGTAAAATCTGAAGGTATGATACTTGCAACTGACAGTACCGCTTTATTAAGCCCGGATAAATGTGAAATAGGTGAAAAAATAAGATAAATATTAATAAATTAATGAAAATTATATAAATCATATAGAATATTCAAAATTATATGAAATATTATGAAATTATATAAAATATTATTAAAAATACTATTATTAATAAATCTAATACAATAAACCATCATATAATAAGAACCCTAATTAAGAACACCATGTATTAATCAATGATTTGGCGTTATTCATTGACTTTTCTAGTGTTGTAAGCCCTCACGGTGATTAAATGGATGAATCCATACTTATAAGTGAAACTGAAAAGTATTTAAATAAAATACAGAATAAAAAAATAAACTTAGAAAATATTTCTAAGTTAGAAGTTTTTAAATCAGTTTACTGTAAGTTTACATATAGTTTAAACAAACTACAAAAAATGAAAGAAGATATGGATGCAAAAGGTTATACTGCACCTTATCGTTCTTTAAGCAAGTATGGATCTAACACAGCAGGAGATATTGCATTTGAAGAGTTAAGTGAAGTTAATCGGCATGGACAATACTTCAGAATGAAAGCTACAGCTAAAAAAAACATATTAGACCGTGTTAAATCTGCTATTGATGCTCATAAAATAGCTATTGGACATTTAGAAGAATACGGAATATTTGAATGTTCAAAATGCTCCAAATCATATAAACCACATAATTTTATTGAATTAATGGAAAATAATCTAGATAATGAATTAAATAATGAATTAGATAATAAAATAAGTAATAAAATAAATAATGAATTAAATAATGAAGTAGGTACTGAATTAAAAGACATAGATAATCTAAACGAAGATAATATAACTGAAGAATGTTCATGTGGAAGTAACGAATTCAGCTTCCAAATCAATGAAACAGGAGTTTATCGCTTAGAAATAATTCCCTATTTACCATTATCTGGAAATTACATGGTTTTAATGTCAGAAATGACTAGTTGGGGACGAGAATCCTTTAAAAAAGTATTAAACTTGTTAAAACAGGAAAGAAAAGGATTAGTTAAAACCGTTTCTGTTGTTATAAAGTTTAAAGAAAGTGACAGATGGATCCGAAAAAGAGTTACCTTAGATTCAGAATATGTTGATAATTATGAAGAAGAAATAAGAAGACAATATGGAAAGAATGTCAGAATAGAACTTTTACAATTTCATAGAACCAAACCTACCATAATTAATGATAAACACGCCCGAACCGCATTAGCAATTGGATATGCCAAATATGCTGAAAATATCGCTCGAAGCAACAAAGAATCAGTTTTTAAAGAAAAAATAAGTAATATTTATAAATTAGCTAAATATGATGAAATTGTTAGAGATGTTAAACTACAAAGACCAAAATTTATCACTGAAGAAGATTCTTTAAAAGAATGGCAAAGATTTGAAATCGAAAATAGGCTGAAAACTGTAGGGTTAATGAGTAAAAGAGAAAATTTAGATCCTCAGTTACTTCAAGATATTAAAAAAAGAAAATCAATAGAAAAGAATACATTTTCAGAAGTAGCTTCAACACTTATTTTATGGGATATATTCAAATATTACTTAACCACCTCATACGACAGAAGAAAAAGATATAGTGGACCTTATCCATACCTTAGAAGTGATATAGACCGACAACAAAGAAAAATTTTTGAAAATATGAATAGAGAAGTAGCTAAAATTCTAAAAAATAATGAAGGTGAACAAATCATTGAATTACATAATATGGATCTATTACTAAATAAAAAATTCAGTTTAGAGAAAAAAATAAGAGGTTCAAATATTCAAATTGATTATGTTGCATTAGGAGCAGCAATAATAAGCTCAAATTGTAATGTCCCACTTTCTACATCTGCCAGAGCATTTAATGTTCCAGAAAAAAGTGTTAAGAATGAAATAAAAAATATTAAAACTTTTAAAAACCCAAAAAGCGATAAGTCTAAAAAATTCTTAGACATGATCAAAAAATAAATAAAAACCATGAAACAATAAATCTAAAATCATTATCATATTAGAATAATAATAAATTATTAAATAAAATAAATTATTAAATAACAAATAGATTAAAATGTCTGATAAGGAACTTATTAATTCAATTGATGATAATACAATCCATATTAGTTCACAACTAAGTTCAAAAAGGATTATAGAGTTAATGGATGAATATCCTAATCTAAAAAAAATTACTTGCCCTCCAAGTTTATATAACCGAATTTCAAAGAAATATCTAGAAGTATTGGGAGAATTAGGGATAATAGTTGAAGTAAAACATAACTGGGGAACTAAGAAAAAATATAAAGATGAAAAGAAGGAAGAAGTAATAAATCTAATAAAAGAAGGTAAAACACCTTTCCAAATAGCTGAAAAGCTAAATCTTCCTATTAAAACTATTTATTATCTTAAAAATACTGATAAAAATGAAAAAATTCCATTAAAAAGAGGCAAAAAAAGTAAATATAGTTATGCTACTCTCACAAAAATCAAAAATCTAGCTAAGTCTGGAATACCACCTAAAAAAATTTCTAAACAAGAAAAAATTCCTCTGAGAACTGTTTACTATATAATAAAAAATAAGTAGTAGTCTCAATATAAAAATAATATATAATAAAAACAATGTTTAATAAGTTCCAAAATATACTTCAAAATAATATTATATTTTCAAATTTTTTTATTGTAATATTTTATATATTTATTGTAATATTTTATATAATTACAATTTAAACTATTAAATAATTTTTTATAAAAATTTTATAAAAATTATTAAAAATTTTAAACAATATTTAAACAATATTTAAACAAAAAAATAAAAATAATTTTGATATTGAGAATAATTAGCTAAAAATGGTGAAAAGTTGACCAGTTTACTAACAACACATCCAAATCTTACAATCGTACTAATTTCAGCAATTTGTGGAATCTTGGGATTTTTTGTAACTAGATTAACTATGCCAAGATTGATCCATAAACTTGAAGATGCAAATATTATTGGAAAAGACATCCATAAATCTTCAAAGCCAATTGTGGCTGAAATGGGTGGTATTGGGATATTATTCGGATTTATTATAGGAATATTTGCAGGCATATATTTACATCCAATTTTAACCTTTCAATTAACTGTAGTCCTTGTAGTTATCCTCCTTGTTGGAATAATAGGTATGGTAGATGATTTATTAACATTATCATCAAAAGAAAAGTTTATTTTACTATTTTTGGCAGGTATTCCATTAATATGGATTGCCCCACCAAATGTAGGTCTCCTATACATTATTTTGATTCCTATTGCTGTTTCAATAGTAGCTAACCTCACAAATATGTTAGCAGGTTTAAATGGAATTGAATCTGGTCTTGGTGTAATAGCTATGACCTCTCTAACCATATCCTGTATAATCCTTGGAAAATATGATGTTGCAATTATAAGTATGAGTATGTTAGGAGCACTTATAGCATTTTTATTATATAACAAATATCCTTCTAAAGTTTTCCCTGGAGATACAGGAACTTTAATCATTGGAGCTTCAATAGCTGCAATTGCTTTCATTGGAAGGATGAAGTTAATTGCATTTATCATTCTCTTACCAAATATAATTGATGCAACTATGAAATTTTACAGTGCAGGAGTTATGGAAAGACAACAACACAACCCTACTCAAGTTAATGGAGATGGAAAGCTTATAATACCAGACCAAGGTTTTAAGTCCTTAATTCGATTTGTTCTTAAAAAACCAATCCCTGAAAAAGAAGCTGTTAGAATTATCTGGGTAATTGGGATTATTTTTGGAATACTTGGAATTGTTGTAGCTATAATACTCCCAGACATGCTTGGAAATCACACATTAGCCCAATTCATCAAATACAAAGACATTTTATATTATGTATTTGAATTTTAAAAAAGTTATTTGGAATTTCGTTGATAGTTTTTTAAAGTTTCTAAATCATCTCATTAAAAATTCTAAATCATATAATTGAAAATTCTATATTATCTTTATTATTTCTTATCTAAATATCAAATTAAATCCATTGCACATTAGCTGTCGTGAATACGTGGTGTTTAGAAAAACAAGGATTATGAAGATTATTTGTTAATCTAGATGTATTGAATGTCATAGTAATACTTTTTCTTATATTATATGTTATTCTATCCCCTGCTGAAACCCTATCTTCACTTTTCACTATGCTTGGAGATGATGCATAAACTCTTATCTGTATACTAGTTCTATTATATCTATCATCATAACCACGATTAATCGTCTCTATTTTTACAATTTTAATAGCATTTGGATGAGTTAAAACAATATTGTTGTTTGTATATTTATCATATGCACTTTCCTCATATATAGCTATTCTATCTTCACTAGCTCCAAAATTTATTCCATTTCTTGCTGCAGCCATAGCTAGATTAAGGTCATTATCATGACTTAAAAAACTAGATAATAACAAAAACAAAACAAGAGCAAAGCTAATTAAAAACAAAAATTCTATAGAACTTTGCCCTTTATTATCATTATAAAAAATCATATTATACCATCTTATTCATTAAATTTTATTAAAAATTTATTAAATCATTTTAACTTGCTAAACAATCCTTAAATCTTGTTTTATTATTAAATCCAAAATATTAACTCATAAATATTTAAATCCTATAAATTTGAATTATAGTTAAATTATCATTATCCAAAGATTTTTGAATTTTTACTGATTCACCAGGATATAGCTTAACCTCATTAACAATATTTTTATTAATATTAGCTAATCTAATGGGAAATATTGTAGATTTTCCTTTTCTATTTCCAAATTCTATTAAAACTTCATTTTGATTTATTGTTATAGAAAAAGGCCTGCTGGAAAGATTCATTGGAAGAGTGATTTCTTGAATATGACCTAAATTATTTGAATTTACTTCATTTATAGTAGTAGCAATATTATCAAGAACCATTCTTCCATTAAGTTCTTCTTCTAAAATTACCATATCTTCTAAGTTGTTTCCAATTAAATTTAAGCCAAGACTAACAATGATTAAACTTAAAAAAATTGTGAATATGAAGTCAATTGTTGATATTCCTTTTGAATCCATGATAAGTAATTTATTAAAACCTATTAAAAAGTTTTACTTATACTTGAATGCAATATTGTTCTGTAATCGTTATTTTAACACGATATAGAAATTTTGAGAGGAAATAGTAAAATTGATCTCAAATAGTAATATTTAGTCAGATATGAAAAATTGTGAGCAAATATAATTTACAATGAAATAAAGGTGACTCATAATTTTTTATTTTATTTTTTTATATTATCATTTTACATAAGTATTTTCATCTAAATTTCTTAAAAATTTTTACAAAAATATATATTTATTGTAGTTTATCCAATAATGAAAAAATAAAATATAGATATAATAATATAATTTGAAAAACAAAATGTTAACAGTTACATTATTAATTACATTATCTAATTATAATTAATTTAGAAATATCCTATATCTAATTACAATAATAATTATATCAATAAATGTCAGATGTTAATATGTATGAATTGTTGCTATTTACTGGAGAAGTTTATAAATTTGATGAATTTGAAGAATTTATAGATGATATTGTGGATTAATACTTAAAATAGAAAGTTTTAAAGTAGAAAGTATTGTAGAAAAATTTGAAAAAAACGATTCAATATATTATAAAATAAAAGATAAATGAATAATTAATAATAAATTAAAATAACAAAAGAATAACTAAAAGAATAGTTTTAAAAAGATAATTATAAATCTAAGATTATATATAAACTGAAAATTATACATAACAAAAATAGAAGTACAAGATAATTAAAAAATGTTATATAATAATTTTAAATTGATAATTGATAATATAAATGATATGAATAATAATTTAATATAATAATTTAATAGTTAATTTTTGATAACAGATGAGAAAATAATATGAGAATTTTTATACTTAGTTCTGGAGAATATGGTTCTAAAATAGTCAATGGAATAGCTACTCATGATTTTGCAGCTAATATCGTTGGAATACATGAATTTCAATCTAATGAAGATTTACCCGAATTTATCGATGATGTTAGTGAATACATACCAAACATTATTCCAGAATCTGATTTAATAATAGCTGCTGGGATATTTGGTGATATGAATATGGTTATCCCTGATGTAGCTAAAACATCTGGAGCTAAATCAATCATTGTTCCAATTTATCATCCTCAACAACTACCATTAGGACTTCAAAATGAAGTGAAATCTGGACTAGATGATGATGTGACTATCGTCTTTCCAAAACCATTCTGCGCGCTTACTCCCATAGGAGATGAATTCATAGACAAATTTGCAGAAGTGTTTGGAAAACCAAAATTTGAAATTGAAACAGATAGTAACACAGCTGAGGTAGATATAAAGAGCAACATAACATCAATAAAAGTTTTACGTGGAACTCCTTGTGGAGCTAGCTGGTTTATAGCAAAAAATCTACAAGGAATTCCAGTAAAAGATGCAGAATTTGAAGCAATAAATAAACTCCATAATTTTCCTTGTTCTGCATCAATGGCCACTGATAATATGATTGGTGATACAATACTTCATCTTGCAAGCTATAAAACAAAAGAAGCTATTAAAAAGGCTCTTGGTTTTACATGTAGAGTAGCTGTAGTTGATTTAGAAGATTGTGAAGGTCTAGAAGAATGTGAAAACACCTGTTTAAATTCCTGTCCAAATGTATTAACTGGAATAGAAACTATATATCATAATGAAGATGGTAAAGCTGTAATAGACCCTGTTACATGTGGAGTTTGTGAAATCTGTATTAATGAATGTCAGTATGGAGCTATATATATTTACGATAATAAAGTCCCTATTAAAAAGAGATAATACATTTTCCCATCATAATTACATACAAAGTTATAATTACAATTATTATAAAATTATTAATATAGTTTTATTATTCTATTATTGAATACTATTATTTTATTATTGTTATTATTCTTATTAATTAAACTAAAATGTACTATAAATATTTAATATAATATCAAAATTTTTCTATAGTTATAAAATTCCTATATGTTTATATGTATAATAATTAAAGCTAGCTATTAAAATATTAAAATAAAAAGTTAACTCATGTGATATAATGAAAGGTAAAGTGATTTTTGTTGGTGCAGGTCCTGGAGATCCAAAACTATTAACCATTGCTGGACATCAAGCTATTGAAAATGCAGATATTATTATATATGCAGGTTCACTTGTTAATCCAGAAGTTTTAAAAGATAGAAAAAATGATTCAAAGGTCTACAATAGTGCATCACTTGATTTAAATGAAATAATAGCTATTATAAAAGAAGGAATATTAAATAACAAAATAATAGCTAGAGTTCATACTGGTGACCCTTCAATTTATGGAGCTATAGGTGAGCAAATTAGAGAATTAGAAAAAAGAGACATTAGTTATGAAATAATTCCTGGAGTAAGCTCTGTATTTGCAACAGCAGCTGCTCTTGAAAGTGAACTTACACTTCCAGAAATTTCACAAACTGTAATAATAACTAGACCAGAAGGAAGAACACAAAAACCAAAAGAAGAAAGTTTAGCTAGTTTAGCCACACATCAAGCTACAATGTGTATATTTCTTGGAGTTGGAATGATCGACAAAGTAGTAGATGAACTAAAAAAAGGTTATAATGGCAAAAAAGGATACAGCGAAGATACTCCAATAGCTGTGGTGAAAAAAGCATCATGGAAAGATCAATACATTGTTAAAGGCACATTAGCTGATATTTCAAAAAAGGTCAAAGAAGCTAATATAAATAAAACAGCTATGATAGTAGTTGGAGAAGTCTTAAATCCTGGAGATTTTGAAAGTTCAAAATTATATGACCCTAATTTTAAACATGAATATAGATAAAAAATAATTTAAAATCATTGA
>Ga0123356_10003138_pt1 | contig 17410 bp, 17 predicted proteins | sample TergutEmb28metaG_2_FD_92546 | JGI IMG/M metagenome (GOLD analysis project Ga0123356, IMG submission 92546) | Embiratermes neotenicus P3 segment gut microbial communities from Petit-Saut dam, French Guiana - Emb289 P3 | ecosystem: Host-associated > Arthropoda: Insects > Digestive system > Gut ...
GCCGACGGTAATGCTTGCGATACTCGAAAGGTCGGCGACCTGCATTCGGGTGGATTTGGCTGTCGATGCCTCGGGATCGGCAGGCTTGGCCCCGAGTTGGCCGTGCTTGTTGTTGCCCCAGCATAGTACCGTTCCGTCTTTGGTGACGCCGCAAGTGAAATCGTCGCCCGCGGCGATTGATGGTGTGAACACGCATGTTCCCATTGCGTTGCAGGCGGATCCGCCGTTTTTGCATGGTGTTCCTTTTGGGGACGGTTTCCAAGCGGTTGGGGATGAGTTTGCGCATACCTGGCAGGCGTTGTATGGGTTGGGGGATCCGAATAAGAACGGCTTTCCATCGATCAAGCAGCCGTCGACACAGGCATGGTTAGCGTCGCAGACTTTGTTGTTCTCGCATGGAGCTCCTGGTTTGCAGGCGCAGGATCCGTCGACGCATTCCGATGTGTTGTTGTTGCAGCATGCTTTTCCGCATGCGGTTTCGTTGGTTTGGCAGGTTGGTCCGGTGCTGATGGCTGAGAATCCGATTACCGCGGCGATGATGGCGATGGAGGCAGCGCTGGTGAGGATGATGATATTTCGCTTTTTCGTGTTTTGTGTTTGGCTTGCGGAACCGCCAATTGTGTGGGTGGTTGAACCGCCTGTTGTGTTGCCGCCGGTCCCGGATTGATCCCGCGAGCCGCGTAGGGAAATCGGAGGGAGTGGCACTGCGCCCGATGTTTTTGGATCGAACGGGATGTCTAATATGGCGCATGCCATTTCGGCTGTGCTTGCGAAACGGTTTTCTCTGTCTTTTTCGCAAGCTTTGTTGATGGCTGTTTCGACGTGTGCGGGGACTTCCGGACGGCTTGCTCGTATCGACGGAATTGGTGTGTCCGTGTGCATCTTCATCATGGCGAACTGGCTGGCACCATCGAATGGCACCTTTCCCGCCAGCATTTCGAACAGCATGATTCCGAGGGAGTATATGTCGGTGCGGCGGTCGATGTTGCGGTCTGCGGTGATTTGTTCTGGGGAAAAGTAGTGAGGAGAGCCGATGACACCGGTTTTGAAGTTTGTTGCTGCTGCTGACAGCTTTTGGTCTTTGGCAATACCGAAATCAGTGACTAGAGCGGTCGAGTCACTGGATTGTATCATGATGTTTCCAGGTTTTATGTCCCTGTGGATTACCCCTTTATTGTGTGCTGCGCCGAGACCTTGGAGTACCTGGAGGAAGATGCTCAATGCGTCTTCGACCGGCATAAGTTCGCCTTCTTTGCCGTATCGCGCGAGGGTTTTGTCGAGGGATTCCCCTTCGATGTACTGCAGTATGAGGAATGTGGTTCCCGCTTCGGCTATGACTGCGCGCATTGGCACGACGTGTTGGTGATTGATATTGGCCAGTACGGTGCCTTCGGTGAGAATTCTTTTTTTGTAGTCTTCGCGGCTGGAGAATTCGGGGCGGATTGCTTTGACGACTACCGATAGGTTGGTGTTGATATCTGTTGCGCGGTACACAATGCCCATCCCGCCCTCGCCGAGTTTGGCATCGATTCTGTACATGTTGTTGATAACAAACCCGCGTGGCAGTTCGCCGATGGTGAATCCAGGAGGCGGGGCAGCGGTTCCGACGGCGGTTCCGCATTGGCTACAGGACGTGGTTCCGGCGAGCAGGAGCTGGCCACAGTTCTGGCATTTGCTCAATTGCGGCGCGCCCTGTTGGCTGAGGGACGGATTGGTCCAAGCCATGCTCTGCCCGGGCGCTCCTTTTAAGAAAGCGCCACATTTGGCGCAGTGACGGGATTCTGCCGAGTTTTGCTGATTGCACGCGGGGCATGTGATCATGGGCGTGGGCTGGTTTCGAGTCGTCTGCGGGATTGGGTCGGGTTGGATCGGCGCGCCCGTTCCGGTGATCGACACGCCGCAGTCAACGCAGTGACGTGAGCCCGGTGGGTTGTGCTGATTGCACGCCGGGCACGTGATCACTTGTCCGGCTTGGTTTTCCCTGGCCTGGTTTTCTGTCGGGTGCGGGGGATTCCCAGTTTGGTTCGGCCCTGGAGTTGCCGCAATGGGAGCGCGGCAGTTGTGGCAGTACTGGGAGTCTGCGAGGTTCTGTTCGTTACAGCGGGAGCACGTGATCATGCGGGATGGCCTCGGGAATGGGAATGGGTTGGGTAGGATCGCATGCTTTTGGTGGCGGTGTCAACACCGTTTTCGTTAGTGAAGACTGGCATTCACAGCGCGTCGACATCGCGCCGACATCGCGCCGACATCGCGCCGACATCGCGCCGACATCGCGCCGACATCGCGCTCCGCTCCGAACAGCCCCAGACCAACGCCAGGAGCTTTCGGCATTGGAACTACGCAACACAGTGAACCGACGGTGAAAGCCTATTGCGCGAGGTACCTGCACTCATGCACCGGCCCTTTCTTCGCAACCCGAGCGCACTCCTTAAACACTTCCTTGGCATCTTTGTATCGACCCAGCGATTGCAGAGCGCCGGCCTTGTACAAGTACGGGTTCGCATCTTCGGGGTATTGCTCGATAGCTTGCGTAGCCAACTCTTCCGCTTTCTTCCACTTGCCCTGGTTCAAAGCTTTGTTGGCCTCTTTGCGAAGATCCACACTCGCATCAACCGGGTGTGCCGCACGAGTCGGCGGATCTTCTGGAGCTGGTGGAGCGGCGGTTGGAGCATCGGTGGGTTGGGGGTCATCCGTCGGACCGGGTGCATCACCGACATTTGTGTTGACGTGCTGATCATGTGTTGGATTTGGTTCGGATATCGGGACGGAGACTGTGATTGCGCCAGCAGCTTTGTTGGGGGCATTGGTCGATGCGGTGTGTTTGTGACCTGGAGCGGACGCTGATCCTGCTGGCACGCCTTGGTATGATAGGGCGTTGTAAGCTGCGAATACCGCGATCAGGATTGCCGGCACGAGGATGAGAGCTGCAGCGACTCTTGTGTTTCGACGTCGTCTTTCGGCGTGTTTTGCGTTTGTTGGTTTGGTTTGGTAGTGGGGGTTGGTTTTGTTTTGTAGAGATGGCTCTGCTACGGTCAGGGCCATGTTGGTCATCTCCACATTCTCGCCGTCGCGGAAGAAATCGTCGTGCAATCTATCGTAGTCAGCGGAGCAAAAATTGTTATCCGAGGCGTGATCGCTGTACTTGGGTTCGTCCTCCCAGTGTTGTTCGGCTTTGGCTATCGGTGTTTGCTGTTTTGTGTCGGCACCGGGGTACGCATGCTCTTCAAAGAGTGGAGGTTGGTATTGCGGCTCAGTTGGTTGGGGGTTCGGCTCCTCTGGTGGGCTGGGCGCAAGCTGTTGCCGGTCTGATTCCAGGGTAGCTGACGTCTCCGTCGATGCATCAGGCTCACCGAATGGACTCACCGGTGCGGTAAATAGTACTGGTTCCGCCGGTCGATGTTCTGGTTCTGGGGCTGGTGGAGCTGAATAGTGTGGTGTGGTTGGGAGCTTATCTGGGGCGGTGTCTTCTGGTGGTGGCTGTTGTGGTACCGATACGTTTTGATGTGTCGGTGAGAAAAGTGTTTGGGCGTTGTTTGTGGTGTCTTTGAGGTTGTTGGGGGCTATTGGATCTTCGTGGTCTATTTGATCTTCGAGGTTTTGGGGTTCTTTGGGGGGTGAGAACAGTGGTCGCTCGTCGTTTCGTTGTGGCGTGAAGATCGGCGAATAGTTGGCTGTTGCGGTGGATAGTATGGGGAATGGTTCCGGTGTGGGTTCGCGCTGTGGCGGTGCATAGCTGAGGGGCCTCGGAGCTTGCGAGAGTGGTCGGAACGGAGCGATTTCTGGTGGGGCTGTTGGTTGTTCTGGTTGTGGAGTGGACAACCTTGGTTGGGGAGCTGGTTGGAAGAAGGGGATGTAGCTAGCCCGAGGGGCCGGGCCCGCGGATTGTCGATTCTTGAGCTGCTCCGCATGATCGGGCTGCACTGGCAGCACCGGCCGCATTGGCTGCATTGGCTGCATCGGTTGCACTGGCTGCACTGGCTGCACTGGCTGCATTGGTTGCACTGGCTGCACTGGCTGCACTGGATGATCCGGATGATCCGTATGCCGTGGAATGATACTTCGCGCTCGTGGCGGGTGTTGGCTCGGTCGGAGGGATTGGGAGAGTGATCGGGCTGGTGGGGTTGTTGATGTTGGTTGTCCTGGTGGGGGACGTTTGCTTGAGCGCAGCATTGGCATGGGTTTAGTGCTCCTTGTTTTGGCTGGTGCGCACGAGACCCGCCTTGGGTTGAGTGGATGGCAGGCGGATGAGTTTTGGAGTTTACCGGTGTGGTTTGATTGGGGCTAGGTAAGATTGTGGGAGAACAATGGAAAGTTGGGAGCAGCGCGGCGATTCACTGTTTTCGGAAAGGTTCGCTGCGGATTTGTGCGAGGGGGAATGTGCCCAGTACGTTTCTGAGGCGCTGGGATTCGCTGTCGGTGATGTCGCCTTTGACTATTAATTCAGCTTTTCCAGACGACGAACACACGCGGATCCTTGCGTTGGGGACTGGTCTGAAGCTGAGGACGTCGTTGAAGTCGCGAACCAGCCGTTTTGGCGCTCGTCCGCTGAACTTGACGATTCGTCCTCGCTGCACTTGGGCTTCGAACAGAAGGGTTGCGTTGCGGGATACCCAGAAGAAAAAGGCGATGGCTGCGACGGCGAGAACGAAGATTATGGCATACGTCACGGCACGCATAATCGCAGAATTGTGTGGAATGGCTAGTCGGCTTTGCCGATGGGTTATCTGGCTGGCCTGTCTGGCTGGCCTATCTGGCTGGCCTCGCTGGCGAGCTCGGCGGAGTTTGAGTTTGACGATGCGATACTATTTGGTCAATCGTGTGCGACGTGTCGTCCTTCGTACTCATTTGACGGTGCTGTGGGCTCGCGCAAATCGTCTGGCACAATTCGTCTGGCACAATTCGTTTGGCACAAATGGGATGTCACAAGGCTTTAGCAATTGAACATCGACGCTGTTTCACCAGGTCCTGGTTTTTCTCCACGTACCTTCGGTCGCTACCATCTATTCGATCGCATCGGTGCGGGAGGGATGGCGGAGATTTATCTGGCTTTGGCAACGACTGACCTCGGCGCGACCAGGTTATCCGTCGTCAAACAGATTCTTCCCGAGCTGTCCGGGAACGACAGATTCGCGGAGATGCTGATCGGGGAAGCGAAACTCGCGGCCCGTCTCAATCACGCGAACATAGTCCAAGTCTTTGATCTGGGACGGCACGAGGGGATTCTGTTCATCGCCATGGAGTACGTCGAAGGGTTCGATCTCAACAACCTGTTGCGTCGCTGCTCCCAAGCAAAAGTACCATTTCCCGTGGATTTCGCCCTGTTTGTAGTGATGGAAGCAGTGCGAGGCCTCGGGTACGCACATCGATTAAGCGATGACAGCGGGCCCCTCGGCATTGTGCATCGCGACGTGTCCCCGTCCAACGTGCTCGTAAGTTTTGAAGGGGAAGTAAAGGTTTGCGATTTCGGGATCGCGCGCGCCAACGACATGGCTGACCTGGTTTCCGAAGACGGGGTGGTTGGCAAAGCAGGTTACATGAGCCCGGAGCACGCGCGAGGCGAGCCGCTGGATGCCAGAGCCGACGTATTCGCCACCGGGATTCTGTTGTGGGAGCTTCTGTGTGGTCGAAAACTGTACAAGCCCCCGCGAGACGCCGCGCAACCTTCCCTGGCCGAGCAAGCGAGGAAGGCAAGGATTCCCGATCTTCCGCCCCGGGGCCTTCCCAACGAAGAAACTCTCCACAGCATCGTGAAGAAAGCGCTGGCCCCCAATCGCGACGACAGATTCCCATCGGCCCAAACCCTGTTGCGAGAGCTCGAAGAATACATCGGAAGATCGCGTCTGATGGTCAGCCCAATTCGATTCGGAGAGTGGCTAAGGGATAACTTCGAGGAGAAAGTGTTCTCAGTCCGTCGCTCCCGAGAAAGAGCAGCCGAATCAGCGCTACGCGGTCGCACGTCCGTTGTTGAGACATATGACTCGTTCGCCACATTCCTGTCATCAGTGCCCGCGAGCACCGACGCAGTTGAAAGCCTGGCACCTATTGCAGTTGGTGCTGCCTTCGGTGGCGCTGCTGATCGTGCCGAAGTTGGTGCCGAAGTTGGTGCCGAAGCTGGTGCCGAAGTTGGTGCCGACGTACCTCAGGAATCTGACTCGGTTGATGGTTCGGATGCCAGTTCGGATGCCAGTTCGGATGCCAGTTCGGATGCCAGTTCGGATGCCAGTTCGGATGCTGATGCGGTGGATGGAGATGGACGCGGTTCTGGAACCTCCAGCGATGACGTCGCAGATGAAGACTCGTCGGATGATGGCGATGCTGGTGACTCGTCAGATGGCGATGACTTGGATAGCGATGATCTGGATGAGGATGAGGAGGGCGATGAGGACGATGATGATGCTGACGACGATCTGGTGGGAATCGATGCGGTGCAGAAGCACGAGCCGACGTGGTATTCGCGGGTTCGACAGAGTGTGGCGCTGTTTTTGATCGTTGGGTTTGTGATTGGTCTCGCGGTTGCTGGGGTGTTTTGGGCTTTCAAGTGATGATGGGAGACGGTGCCGGAGAGACTGCTGTTTCGCAGCAGCCATCTTCACAAACATCGCACCATACCGGTGTACGATCCCGGGCGCTGCTGGCGCAGGTTGCTGTTCCGGTCCCTCTGTCCCGAGCATTCACATACCTGGTTCCACCAGAATTCGCCGATCGAGTTGTTCCTGGCGTGAGGTGCATCTGTCAGTTCCATCGCAGGCTCGTGGTTGGGGTTGTTGTTGACGTATCCGATGCGGAGCTGCCGTCGACAACCGTGCTGCCAATCGAGGGATTGGTTGACGACGAACCGTCGGTGCCCGAGGAATTGTTGAGATTTCTCCAGAAGCTGGCGTCGTATTACATGGTGCCGATAGGGGAGGTCATGCAGGCAGCGTTGCCGTCGATAGAGCGTCGACGTGCCGAGCAGAAGAAAGGACAGCTTGCGTTGCTTGCCAGGCCGGAGGCGGTTGTCGGTGAGAAGTTTCGGCAGGTGGCACATGCGACAGCGTTGTCATCAGGATCGATGAAGCTTCGTGGGGCGACTGCGATGGTGTTGTCTCATTTGCGGGCTGTTGGACCGATGGCCGTGGCCAGGTTGTGTGATTTGTTTCCGAATGCCCGTGCAGCGATCAAGCGTTTGGTGGCTCTTGGGTTGGTGACTGTGGAACGTGAGCCTGTTCGTGATGGGCCGATGTTTCGGGATGTTGTTCCGCGGGGGTCTGTTCTCGAGCCGACTGAGCCTCAGCGGGTGGCCATCGAGACTATTGTGGCTGCGATTGAGGCGGAATCGTCGCAGGCATTTCTTCTTCACGGCATCACAGGGTCAGGCAAGACAGAGGTCTACCTTCGTGCCATCGAAGCGTGTTTGCGTATGGGGCGGGGTGCGTTGGTTATGGTGCCTGAGATTGCGTTGACGCCACAGCTCATCACGCGTTTTCGTTCCAGGTTTGGTGATGATGTTGCGGTGGTGCATAGCGGGCTGACTGCTCGTGCGAGATACGAGACTTGGAGGGCGCTTCGTCAGGGGAGGTTGACGGTTGCGATTGGGGCGAGGTCGTCGGTGTTTTCTCCAGTGCCCAAGCTGGGTTTGATTGTTGTTGATGAGGAGCACGATGGCTCGTTCAAGCAGGAGGATGGGGTTCGGTATCACGGGCGTGATATGGCGATGCTTCGGGCTCACTTGGCTGGTGCTGTTTGTGTGTTGGGGTCTGCGACGCCGAGTATGGAGTCGGAGCGTCTTGCTGAGCTGGGCAGGTTGAAGAAGCTTCGTCTTCCTGGGCGTGCGACTGCTGCGAAGCTTCCGACGGTTGAGCTTGTTGATTTGCGACGGACTGGTGGTGTGCCGTCAGGTCATTCGATGTTGTCGATTCCGCTTCATCGGGCGATCGAGCGGGCGTTGTCGGCGGGAGAGCAGGCGATTGTGTTTTTGAATCGTCGTGGGTTTGCGCCGAGTATGCAGTGTGATGGGTGTGGGTTGATCATCGAGTGTCCGGTGTGTTCTGTGTCGTCGACGCTTCATTTGGTTGGTGGGCCGAGGTTGCGTTGTCATTATTGTGATCGGGAGGCACCAGTTCCCGAAGTGTGTACGTCGTGTGGGTGTCCCAGGATTGCGATGCTTGGTCTTGGGACGGAGCGGTTGGAGCAGGTTTTTCATACGGCGTTTCCCACGGCGCGGGTTGAGAGGTTGGATCGGGATGTGGCGTCGGGGATGAAGAGCGAAGCTGTGATTGATAAGATGCGTCGGAAGGAAGCCGACATTTTGGTTGGCACGCAGATGGTGACGAAGGGTCACGATCTTCCTGACGTGACAGTTGTTGGTGTGATCAACGCTGATGCAGCGTTGTCGTTGCCAGATTTTCGGGCGTCGGAGCGGACGTTCCAGTTGTTGGTTCAGGTTGCTGGAAGGGCGGGGCGAGCGCAGCGTCCTGGACGTGTGATTGTTCAGACTCGGATTCCTGATCATCCGGTGTTGGTGCATGCGCGTAATCACGATGTTGAGTCGTTTGCGAAGGCTGAGATGGCGAACAGGATGGAGGCTGGGTATCCGCCGTTTACGAGGTTGGCGTTGGTGAGGTTTGATTCTGCGGATGCCGATCTGGTTGCGGAGGAGGCTGGGAGAATTGCGGTGGCTGCGCGGGAACAGGTGGCGAAGATGGGGAGCCATGTGGAGGTGCTGGGACCGTCGCCAGCGCCGATTGAGAGGTTGCGAGGTAGGTATCGCTATCGGTTGTTGTTGAGGTCAGTAGATCGTGCTGCGCTTCGTTCTGTTGTTGCGGCGGTGCTTGGTGTGAGGGCTTCGCGGGGGCGCTTGGTGCGTATGACTGTGGATATTGATCCGGTGCATATGATGTGAGGGGCGAGATATGGGCGGGTGTTGGGTGTGTGAGTTGTCGCGCAAGGTGGATGGCTGGTGTAGGTTTTGCGGGTGAATTGGAATTGGCGAATTGTTGGTGTGTCGTGTGTGCTGATGGCTCTTTTGCTGTCGCGGACTGGCGATGCATTTGAGCGTCAGTGGAATGCGGGGGTGGATCTTGGGTATGCGTCGGTGTCGTTGGGGGATGAGTTTTATGGTGGATTGGGTGGTGGTCTTCACTTGGGTTATGGGTTGACGGATGCGTATAATTTGATGGTTGAGGTTGGTGGTTCGCGTCATTCCAGCTCGAAGATGTCGGGTTGTGAGGATTGCGATGCGTTGTTGGCGGGGCACGGGGGAGTTGGTGTTGCGTACACTTTGGATGTGATTAGTTGGGTTCCGTATTTGGGGTTGTTGTTTGGTGGGTATCGGTTTTCGGGGGCTGGGATGGATGATCCTTTGTACAAGGCGGGGTTCCAGTTGGCGTTGGGGTGTGATTATCGCCCGAGCAGGCATTGGGGAGTTGGTGTTCAGGCGAGGTACCACACGTTTGTGGATGCGCCGTTTGATGCTCAGTATTTGACGGTGTTTGGGAGGTTTGAACTGTTGTGGGGGTGGTGAGATGGGATTTGCAGTGGTGGCTGCGGGTGGGTTTCGCGGGAGGGAGTTGGGGGCTAGTTGCAGCCGGAGTTAGTTGCAGCCGACGGTTGATTGTGGGCTGAAGTCGGTGCAGCGGTCGCGTGGTTGGATGACCCAGTTGTCGTAGTCGAGGTGGCTGATTCCGATGATGTGTTGGAAGGTTGTGTTGTTGTCGAATTGTTGGGATCCGGTTTCGACGTAGAAGAATTTGTTGTGGACCTCGAGGAATCTGCCGTCGCCGACTTTGACTTTGATGACGCCGTATGGGCCGAGGACTTTGCCGCCGTCGACGTATTCGATTTCGGGGTTGTTGATTTGGACGAGTAGTCCTTGATAGGCGGCGTTTCCTTCGACGAGTGCGCCGAGGTCAGTGACGACGACTGGGGATACTGATCCTGAGCTTTGTTTTTTGACGGCGCATAGTTCGACTTGTCGTTGTTTTGGCAGGCCTTTGGCTGTGGCGGCTGCAGGGGCGTATGCGACTGTTTTTCCGCCGATGTCGACGATGTCTCCTGGCTGGATGTCGAATGGGACTTTGTTGGCTTGTGATGACTTCGGGCATTGTGTGAGGTCACTGTCTACGGGTGCGTTGTCGCCGAATCTGTAGATCATGAGGCCGCGGTTGGTGTCGGGGTCTTTTACGAAGAATGCCCATAGGCAGCTGCCTTTGTTTTTTGTGAAGCTTGCCACGAAGGTTTTGGTTGTGGCGATGGCACCGATGATTCTGACTGCCTGTCCTTCGTCGGTTTTGTCGGCGATATCAGCGACAGTTCGCGGATTTGTTTTGTACCCACAAGCCTCGTCGATTGGGTGATCGCCAGGCTCATCATTGCCGCCACCGCCGCCGCTGTTGCCGGTTCCGCTGCCGTTGGCACCTTCGCCGCCGTCGGGATTTCCGGGGTTGTTACCGGAGCCGCCGTTGCCGGATGGGTTTTCGCCGTCGTCGGGATCGCTGGTGCATCCCGTTGACAGGGCTAGGCTGACAACTGCGGCTGTGGCGATTGTGCCAATCGCGCCGATTGAGAGAAAGCTTATGAAGTTTTTCATACTGGCCTCTTGTCTAACGCGAAGTTTTCCGCGTGTTGAACCCATTATTGGTGATTTTTCGGTGACTTCTTGGTGATTTCTCGATGCTCGCGGGCAAGCGTAGCAGGACTTGGGGGAAACTGAAGGATTCCGCGAAATTACCTGCGGGTGTTGTGTTGTTACCCGGTCGCGTATCCAGATACGAGAGATCGGGCGAGAAGTCCCCAACCGTCGATGGCGACGAACAGCAGTAGCTTGAATGGCAGGCTGACTTGGGTTGGGCTGAGCATTTGCATTCCGAGAGAGAGCAGCACGTTGGCGACGACGAGGTCAATGATGAGGAATGGGAGGTAGATGAGGAATCCGAGGGCGAATGCTTCCATTAGTTCGGTGACCATGAAGGCGGGGATGAGGATGATGAGGTCGGTGCGGCTGATGTCGTCGTGTTCCTCGGCGGGGCGGGATCCTTTTGCGACTTCGTAGAATCTGTTTTTTTCTCGGAGCGAAGAGTTGGCGTCGAGGAACGAGCGAATGGGTTCTTTGGTGGCGTCGACGATTCCACTTACGAGGACTGCGGTGTCTGCTGATGCGGGGTCGGCGAGCACTGGGGTTGCTCGGTCCATGATTTTTGATCCGACGGGAGCCATTGCGATGAGTGCGAGGGCTGCTGCGAGGGCCATGACTACGGTGTTTGATGGGACATTTTGTGCGCCGATGGCACCTCTTACTATGTGTAGGACTGTTGATATTTTGAGGAAAGCGGTGAGGCTCATGAAGACGAATGGTGCGAGTGAGACGAGTGCGAGCGCGACGATGAGTGCGATGGGTCTTGATAGGAGGCTGTCAGGCGAGTTGTTGGGTGCGGCGGCTGCTGTGGTGGTGAGTGTGCAGATGGTGAGTGTGGAGATGGTGGTGAGTAGGGTGGTGAGTAGTGCGATTGGTGTGTAGCGGGGTGTGGTTGTTGGTGTTGATGGGTGGGTTGCGTGTGGGGATTTTGGGTGTGGGAGTGGTGGTGTGTCTAAGTGAGTTGGTGGGGTTCTAGGCATTTTCGGAGTGGTTGTTGACTGGGGTTGTGGTCAGTTCGGTTGGTGTTGGTGGTGGGTTGTTTTGTTGTTTGGGGCGGTGGATTGAGTTGAGGAGGTCTGCGAACATGTGTTTTGTTTTTGTGGGTTGTGTTTGTGTGATGGCTTGTTCTGAGAGTTCGCCGAGTTTTGTGATTCCGTTTTCGGATGAGGCGAGGATGAGGATTTGTTCGGCGATTTGGACCAAGTAGATGGATCGTCGTGAGTCTAGTGGTAGTTTTCCGACTAGGTTGAGAGGTCCTTGTGGTTTGCCGAATCCGAAGCGTTTTGCGCCTGATAGGATCAGGATTGCGATGGCTACGATAGTGGCGAGAGTTATGAGGGATTCGACCAGGTAGGTCGTGTATGAGTTCATAGAGTGCTGAGAATGATACACGATATTGTGAGATTGGTGGTGGATTGGAGTGCTGGTGAGAAAAAGATGACGTTGGGGGAATAAAATTGGGTAGCGCGGGTTTCCGCGCGTCGCATGGCTGTCGGCAAACCAGGTGTATTTTTTAGGGTGAGTCCGGTTGTTGAATCTTGAGGGTGAGTCCCGATGGTGGGTTTAGGTGGTGAATCTGGTTGCGGGGCGGGATGGTTGCTGGTTTGCGTGTTGTGAATGATGTGGTGGCGGGTGGTGGAGATTTTGTGTGCGGTGGGTTGTTCATGGATGGTTGTTGGTGATGGTTGACACTTAACGCTTGGCCACCTAATTTGAGTTTCCGCGAATTGGGCGCTGCGGTTTTGTTCGATGGTTGAACGCCGTGGCTTAACAGTAGTTTCGAGTAATCCCAGAGAGTTTTTTCGTTCCTTGTGGGAGGACCAATGTCCACCGATGTAATGATCCATGCCGACAACTTGACGAAGATGTTCGGCTCGCTCACAGCGCTAGATCGAGTTTCGTTCGAAGTGCGCAAGGGAGAGGTGGTTGGCTTTTTGGGCCCGAATGGGGCTGGGAAGTCGACTACTATGCGGATACTGACGTGTTTTTTGCCACCAACATATGGCACAGCGTCGGTTCATGGATTTGATGTTTTTGATGACCCCCTGGAAGTTCGAAAGAAGTTAGGGTATTTACCGCAGCGGGCACCGCTGTATCAAGACATGACAGTGTGGTCCTATCTTGAGTTTTGCGCGTCGATGCGTGGGATTGATGGGCTGTCTTTTAGGAAGCGTCTTGAGAAGTCCGTCGAGGTCTGTGGGATAGCGCAGGTTCTTGGCAAGGACATTCGCACACTGTCGCATGGGTATCGTCAGCGGGTTGGTTTGGCGCAGGCGTTGATTCATGATCCTCCGATACTCATATTGGATGAGCCGACGAGTGATTTGGATCCGAATGAGAAGGCTGAGGTTGTCAGCTACATTCGTGAGATTGGCAAGGAGCGGACTATTCTGCTTTCCACGCACAATTTATCTGAGGTTGAGGCGGCGTGTAGTCGTGCGATAATTGTGTCGAAGGGGCGTTTGGTAGCGGACGGTACTTTGGATAGTATTCGTGCGCGTAGTGGACGTATTCGGTACGTGGTTTCGGTGCATGAGAAGAATGCGTTGAAGGGTGAGCCGCCGACTGAGGAAGCTGTGTTGGAGGCGTTGAAGTCGATCAAGGGGGTGCATTCGGCGGTTGATGTGCCGAGTGATGACACTGCGCATTCGTTTGCGTTGCAGGTGTCTGGGGAAGTGGACATTCGTCCGGAGATATTCCGGATGGCGGTTCAGAAGGGGTGGTTGCTTCTTGAGTTGCATCGGGATGCTCAGAGTTTGGGTGATGTGTTCCGTGATTTGACTAAGGCTGAGTCGAGGGTTGCTCGTGGTCTTCGTGCGATGGATGAGGATGAGGATGATGGGGATGATGAGGGCGACGAGGAGGATGATGTTGAGGAAGATGAGGATGAGGAAGAAGGAGAGGAGGGGAGTAAGTGATGAGATCTACGTTAACGATCGCGGGCCGTGAATTTCGGTCCTACTTTTATTCACCGCTTGCTTACGTGGTGATCTGCGTTGGTTTGATTGTGCTGGGCTTGTTTTTCTTCGCGGGGCCTGGCGCGTTTTGGCAGGCGGATAGAGCGTCGTGTGACAGACTGTTTCAGTATGTTTCTTGGGGCTTGTGTTTGTTCATTGTGCCGGTGATAACGATGAGGTTATTGGCGGAGGAGAAGCGTTCGGGGACGTTGGAGATGTTGATAACGTTGCCTGTGCGTGATGCTGAGGTGATTTTGGGGAAGTTCTTTGGGGCGTTTGGTTTTGTGATGGTGTTGTTGGCGGGGACTGCGATTTATCCTCTAGCGATGTTCGGTTGGCCGTGGAATCTAGGGGCTTTGGATCCGGGGCCGGTGTTTGCTGGGTATCTGGGGTTGGTGCTGTTTTCGGCGGCGGCGATTTCTATTGGTCTTATGATATCGTCGTTGACAGAGAGTCAGGCGTTGGCGTTTATTCTGACGCTGTTCACGTTGTTGGTTATGCAGAATGTTTCGAGGATTGGGAGTTTTGCTCCTGGGGTGTTTGGCGAGTTTTTGCGTTCGGTGAGTTTCGATACGAACACGCAGCAGTTCGGTCGTGGGCTCATTGATTCTCGTAACGTTATCTATTTCCTTTCGATCACCGGGTTGTGTCTAGTTATCGCATTCCGGTCCCTCGAGAGCCGAAAGTTGAGCTAGGCCATGGCGATTGAACGAAGGGCGAAGGCCACAGCGCACACCATTTCCTACCTTCTGGTAGTTGTCGTAATAGTTCTCGGCGTAAATGTCCTATCTCGAGGATGCGGGCCTGTTCCTGGGATGTACGGGCGATATGATGCAACTCGCACCGAGCGTTTCACCTTGTCGAAGGGCAGCGGGCGATTGCTCGGTACGATGAAGCAGCCGCTCGAAGTGGACTTTTACGTGACCCGTGGGCTAGCGAAACTCGATTCGTTCGTCTACGATCTTGAGGATCTGCTCAAGGAGTATCAGGCCGCAGGCGATGGCAAATTCCGGTATTCGATCATCGAAGCCAAAACCGATGAGCAGAAGGAAATTGCCAAGGAAGCTGGGTTGAGGGAAGCTGCTTTCGGTGAAGGCAGCGAGACTGGTGAGGACCAAGCCTCGATCAAGCAGGGTTTCATGGGGCTCGTTTTCAAGTACGGGAGCGAGACCGACTCGATTCCCATACTTCAGCCTGATCGCACCGATGGTCTCGAGTTCTGGATCACGAACAAGATCCGGGAATTGCGGGACAAGGCTGATGGAATCAGTCATCGGATTGGCGTGGTTTCTGGCAAGGACGAAATCAAGTTGACTGAAACCAACTTGGTTCCTGGTCAGGGACGAGGGGACCCGTCGATGCAAGCTTTGGTTCAGCAGCATTGGCCGTTTTACAAGTTTGAGGATGTGGACCTTCAGGGCGGGGACAATGAGATTGACCCTGAGCTGGTGGGGTTGATCATCACGCAGCCTGGAAAGGCGTTTTCCTTGAAGGAGTTGCGACGCATTGATCAGTTCGTGATGCGTGGGCGTTCTTTGGTTGTGTTTGCGGGTGCTGCGAATCTGAAGTCTTCGGATTCGACCATGAAGGCGTCGATGAACCTCCATGGTCTCGATTCTCTGCTCACCGGTTACGGCATCGAAATCTACAAGAACGTAGCGATCGACTGGATGCGTCCGATGCGGATTCAGTTGCCTACGTATTCTGGTGGATCTCAGGTCGTGATGATTCCTGGGGTTGCGCAGGTTCAGAATCAGCCGGGTGAGTCTGCTGATAAGCAGACGTTGGACAATGGGTTTCCGCCGTTTTTCCGGTTGGGTGACTTGGCGTTCCCGTATCCGTCGACGATTGCGTTGCATCCGGACAAGCAGCCAGATGCGAAAATGTCGGTGGTGGCGCGTACGAGTGAGCGTGCGGCAGTGATGAATGGTGACAGTGTTGATCTGCGTCCGTTGGGAGCGGATATGAAGCCGAAGCCGCCGTTCAATCAGTTCCCGATAGCGGCCGCTGTTGAAGGGACGTTGAAGCGTGCGATTGACCCGCCGTCGAGTGCAGAGGATGAGATTGCTGTTCCGGCGTCGAGTGCGGGAGATGCGCGGGTGTTGGTGATTGCGTCGGGGCAGTTTTTGACGAATCCGTTTGTTCGTGCGGGCAAGGGTCCGGATTTGGGGCCACAGTTTGCGATGATGGGCGCGAACATTGGTGGGGATGAGCAGTTGATGTTCCTGTCTCAGTTCTATGTCCAGTACATGACGCAGGCGATTGTTGTGTTCAAGAACACGCTTGACTGGATGTCAGGGGACAGTGATTTGATTGCGGTTTCGGCCAAGATTCTAGGTGAATCGAATTTGGTGTATCCGCAGTCTGGTGGTTCGACATTGACTGAGTCCTCGTCGGATGAGGAGATCAAGGCTGAGAGTGACAGAGTGAGGACGGCTCGGAAGACGACGCAGGGCCGTGTGCAGTGGACATTGACTGCTGTGCTTCCGATTGCTTTTGCGGCATTTGGGATAGCGTTGTGGCTAGTGCGTGAAAACCGTCGTTCGACTTTGAGGGTTAAGTGAGGTGACCTATGCAGACTGAGAAGAAGATCTACATTGGTCTGGGTATATTGGTTCTGCTCGGTGGGATGATTTATTGGCGGAGTACGACCCCCAAAGACTCTGCGGCGCGTTCGGATACTTCGGCGTCGGTGTCGGCCCGTCCTGATTTCAAGATTCCTGGCGAGACGGCTGAGAACGTTACGAAGCTTGTCATAAAGGAAAAGGACAAGCCGGAAGTCGTTCTCGAGAAGCGCGGGGAGGATTGGTGGGTTACCAAGCCCCTTGAGGCGAAGGCTAGTCTATCGAATGTCAAGTCGACGATTGACAATTTGAAGACGATTGAGACTAAGGACTCGATCAACGACACTCCTGAGGCCCCGGCGATGTATGGGGATTATGAGTTGGAAGGCGAGAAGGCGATCCAGGTGTTGGCGTATGTGGGTGAGGCTGGTTCCGAGAAGGTATTCGATGCCTATTTCGGTAAAACCGGTTCCCGCGGTCAGATGGCGCGTTTGGCTGACAAGCCTGGAATCTGGGTTGTTAAGGGTTTTTCGTCCTATCAGTACTCGCGTCAGATCAAGGATTGGCGTGAGAAGTCGATTCTGAAGTTTGAGGATCAGAATGTAGTCTCCGTGTCGATCGAGAATGAGGATGGTAAGTATTCGTTTTCGAAGAATGGGGATGAGTGGAGCGGGACGCGCAATAAGCAGAAGATTGCGAGGCTTGATCCGGAGAAGATCAAGGACATGCTCCGTGCGTACAAAGGCTTAAATGCTGAGGATTTTGCGGATGAGTTGAAGGACAAGCCGGATGAGACTGGGGTTGGTCCGAAGCCGTCGTCGGTGATAACGATTGTGCTCAAGGATGATGCAGGGACTCTTCGGATTGTGTTTGGGAACACGTCGAGTGGTTCGAGTCGTTATGCGAAGAAGGATGGGGATGAGAATCTCTTTGTTATTGGTTCGTGGGCTGCGGATTGGGCTACTGCGAAGGTTGAGAAGTTTCAGAAGCCGGAGGGTAAGGAGGATGATTCGGATATGAGGCCTCCTCCTGGGATGCCGCCGATGGGTATGCCGGGTATGATGCCTATGGATCATGATGATCATGATGGTCATTTCCACTAGGGTTTTTGGTACTGATGGTTGATGGGCTTAAGTGTCGGTGAGTGTAGGTTAGTATACGTAAGAGCCAATTGCGAAACCATGTGGTGCGGCATGGCTGCCCCTGGAAACCATGTGGACGGCACCATCGGGCGGGTTTGAAACCCGCCCCTACCGTCGCCGCGCCTGTTGTCGCGC
>Ga0123356_10003139_pt1 | contig 17409 bp, 20 predicted proteins | sample TergutEmb28metaG_2_FD_92546 | JGI IMG/M metagenome (GOLD analysis project Ga0123356, IMG submission 92546) | Embiratermes neotenicus P3 segment gut microbial communities from Petit-Saut dam, French Guiana - Emb289 P3 | ecosystem: Host-associated > Arthropoda: Insects > Digestive system > Gut ...
AAGCGTTAAGAGCAAGTTTTTTTAATGTATTGACAAAAAAATGTAAAGTCATAAAATTAATTTAGAGGGGTGATTTAATGTTTTTATCAGTAAATGAAAAAAAATTGTTTTTCAAAAATTGGCTCAAATTATTAATATTCGTGAATGATAAATATAATATCATTGAGAATTTTGGAGCACCTAAAAGTCCTGTCGGATTGAAGATTGATGAATTAATAAAAATTAGGAAAAAATTATGGGAAAATAGTTTTCTAATAAATGAATATTTAGAAACAACAAGGATAAAAAAAGAAGATAAAAATATTGTTGATTCCTGGAATAAATTCATTAAAGGTAAATTTTTATTTATAAAATCTTTAAAAAAATATTCTGTATTTATGGATTTTGAGAATAAAAAACTCTATGGTGTTTGTGGCATTTCATCTCCTATTATTGATATTGTACCTCATATACCAATAATGATTAAAACAACGATAATTCCATTCAATGATAAAATAATATTTGACGGTTTAATTGAAATGGATAATGTATCGTTTGGAAAAAATATGAGACAATCATTTAATGAGGAATATATTGAAACAAAAAAGAAAAATGGAATAATAAACATGTTATAATAAACACTTGACGCAACAATAATCATATGCCCGTATTTTACAAATTATTATAAAGTGATACGATATGCTTATCAAAAGTAACCGACTTTGTAGACAGACTCTATGTAGGGAGTTTTATGAAAAAATTAATACTTATCATGCTTTTGTTTGGCATTTTTAATTACAGCTGTAAAAAAGATAATAAAATCAGTTTTGCCAAAGAAACAGAAAATAATAAAATAGAAAGGTTTGGGTTTATGAATAACTATTAGTAAAAGAAAAGCCCCTGTCAAAAATAGATGTATAATTTTCATTTTTTGGCATTGTTACTTTTTGACCCATAAATGGGAATGGAGAAGTTTGCTGAATACCAGGGAATTGCGGGAACATGATAGGCGGCATTTGCATTTGTTGGAAATCAAATTCTCCGATAGAATGAAATTCCGCATTTATGGGCATAAGAGTGTTCTTTATTTCGGTAACTAATCCGTATTCTTTAGCTTCATCGGGGCTGAGCGCTGTTCTTGCGTGCATCGCATTTTTTATTTCTTCTTCTTTTTTGCCAGTTGTAAACGCAATTATCTTTGCAATATTGGATTGGTCTATCTGAACACTTTTTAATTGTTCGTCTATCATTTTTTCATCTAAGGTTAGCGAGCCTTGAAGATTTAAAGAAACTCCGTGCATTAAGAAACGGGCGTTAGGTACTGAGTATCTGTTCTTTCCAGCGCAAAAAAGAACAACTCCAATAGAATCGACGCTTCCAAAATTATAAGTGTCTATTTCTAATGGTATACCATATAAAAAGTTATAAAGAGACAATCCGTGAAAAACGCTTCCGCCGGGGGAGGAAATCATGAGGTGTATTTTGTCGTATCCGCTTATTATTTTTCCATCAATAAGCCGTATTAACTGATCAGATGTCTGGGGTGTTACCGGTGCCATAAAACGTATATATGTTTCCTTCATTTTTTATCTCCTGCTTACTATTATTAGCTATTTACCGTTATTGTCAATATGCCGTGTAACTATCATGGAATTGCGGCTTTTCGATGAGTACTATTTATTAAGACCCCAAATGTGCTATCATTAATTACAGGAGGAATTATGAAGTTAAAGACCTTTATGGTAGTTGTTATTTTAAGTGTAGCGGTAATTGCGCAGATTCATGCATTTGGGCTGGGGGCGCAGGTTAATTTTAGCACAGGGGATTTACTCGCGCCAGGTTTTTCGGTGGTTGTAAGCCCGACAGACATAACTCACCTTGCAGTAAACTGGTATCTTGATTTTGAAAAAGTAAATATAGTTGGCCTTACTTTCGACGCTTGCCCATTGGCGCTGCCTCTGAATAGTTCCAGCGCAGTATTATTTAATTTTACCCTTGGGGTTGGCATTTTTGCCAACATTGTGTTTGTTTCAGATACTGGCGTTACCGGAGGGCTTCGTATACCTGTGGGTTTTAATGTGCTCTTGGGGCAAAAAGCTTTTGAAATTTACGCCCATGTAGCTCCCTCATTTGGAGTTAATTTCCTGCCCAGCCTGGAATTTTCAAAACCTTTCTATCCCATAGCTGTTGGCGCAAGATTGTGGTTCAGGTAAGAGATAAGGAATAAGAAGCGATGAAAAAATCTACGGGCATTTTTTCCATACTTATAATTTTCTGCTTTCTGATTGGCGGCTGTTCAAATCTTAAAGATTCTGACAGAGATCCGGCAAAACAAAATTTTCATATCTATATCGCTTTTGGGCAGTCAAATATGCAGGGGCCTGGCGGAGTTGAAGCGCAGGATAAAGAAGGCGTCAGCGATCGTTTTCAAATATTGAATGTGCTTCCTGGTGTTTACAACAAGGAAGACAGAGCCGCCGGTGAATGGTATAAGGCAGTCCCGCCGTTAATCATACCGGACAAAAATGAAATAAACTGGAAAGGGCTTCCTACAGGGCTTTCGCCTGCGGATTACTTTGGGCGGACTCTTACGGAAAATACTCAGGACAATATCAGGATAGGTATAATAGCTATTGCTTCGGGCGATCTTGGCCTTGCCGCATTTGCCAAGGACAATAACGAAGTAATGAAGTATTACAACGGCTCTGCAAGCACAACCGCAAAACAGGGCATGGATAATTATGGGCGTGATATGTACGGCCGTATTATCGAAATGGCAAAGATTGCCCAGAAAGACGGTGTAATAAAAGGCATTATTGTTCATCAGGGCGAAAGCGGTGTGAATAATGCAAGCGGCGCAGGGTGGGGTAATTTGTTAAAATCCATATATAACGATATGCTTTCGGATTTGGGGCTTAAGCCCAATTCCGTGCCTATTCTGGTAGGGCAGACTTTTAATGGCGGGTCCGGTAATACAGGCGGCGATCTTAACAATGTAGGTAAATTTATCCCGAAAGCTTATGTGATAGATTCCAAAGGATGCGCCGGCAGGCTGGAGCCGGACGGCGTATCAATAGACAATGTCCATTTTGGTTCAGCGGGGCTGCGTGAGCTTGGCAAACGTTATGGTGAAAAAATGCTTGAGTTAAATTATTAAGGGCATGAAAAAACAAAAAACGCTGATTTATAAATGTTCCTCCTGCGGCCGCGAAGAGGCGAAGTGGCTTGGCCGCTGCCCCGAATGCGGGGAATGGAACACTCTTGTAGAAACTTCGGTGAGTGCCGCGGCCAAGAGCGAAAAGCGTTACGCTGCGCACAATGGCGCGGGCCGCAGTTTGCCGCAAATTCTGCCGCTTTCCGCCGTTGACCCAATGGAGGGCAGCCGCATTGGCAGCGGTATTGGCGAATTGGATCGCGTCCTTGGCGGCGGCATAATGAAACGATCCGCTGTGCTTGTTGGCGGCGAACCTGGTATAGGGAAGTCAACTTTGCTGCTCCAGCTTGCTGCCGCCGCCGAGACGGAGGGCCGCATCTTATACGTTTCCGGCGAAGAGTCTGCAGGCCAGCTAAGGTTAAGAGCAGACCGGCTGGGCCTTGGCGCAAAAAAAGCCAGTATGGAACGCATTGAGATTCTCTGTACCGGGAATCTTGAAGAAATAGAAACCGTTCTTAATACCGTTAAACCGGTTTTGGTTTTGGTAGATTCTGCCCAGACGCTTTTTTCTGCAGACGGCGGTTCTTCGCCGGGCGGCATAAACCAGATGAAGTTCTGCACATTCGAGTTGATTTCCTGGGTTAAGGAACATGATGCGGCGCTTTTTTTGGCAGCCCATGTTACCAAAGAAGGGTTTATTGCCGGGCCAAAAACCCTTGAACACATGGTAGATACGGTTCTCTATTTTGAACAAAACGACAAGACTACTTCTTTGGGCGGGACAACAGACTGCCGTTTTTTAAGGGCTGCCAAAAACCGTTTTGGCTCTGTCGATGAAATCGGAATTTTTACCATGGGCGAACAAGGGCTCGCGCCTGTTGAAGATACGGACCGTCTGTTTTTAATCCGGCGGGACGGTGTTGTCCCGCCCGGAGTAGCGACCGCAGCGGTTCTGGAAGGCACAAGAACTATCCTGGTGGAGATACAGGCGCTCACTATTCCTGCAAAAGGCACAATGAGCCGCGTTTTTTCTGACAAAATTGATTCCGGCAGAGTTTCACGGGTTTCTGCTGCTCTGGAAAAACATTTAGGCCTGCAAAGCAAACCAGGGCTTAGGCTTTCGGATCAGGATTTATATGTAAATGCAGCCGGGGGTATTCGCATTACCGAAGTGGGAGTTGAATTGGCCCTTGCCTGCGCTCTGTATTCAGCCAGGACCGGGCTTGCTCTTCCCGCCGGGCTTGCAATTGCCGGAGAACTTTCCTTAACCGGAGAAATCCGCCCTGTGCGGCGGCTTGCCGGGCGTGTAAAAACCGCCGTGAATCTTGGGTTTAACGCCTTTCTCGGCCCAAATGCTGAAAATCAACCCATACCGGAATTGAAAGTTGCACATGATATTAAATCTGCCATAAGGTTGATTTACGGCACAATCAATTGAGCCGTTGGAATCACTTATCAACTTTAAATCTTGAAATTTCTGCAGAAAGTATTTCAATAAGTTCTTTTGTGTCTTTGCTCAGCCCATTTACATAACTTACAGAAGAGTTTATTTGCTCAGCTCCGGAAGCAACATCATTCATGCTGCCGGAGATTTCTGCCGTGGCCTTTTCAAGATGTTTACTCTCTTTTATTACTTCGTTACTGCTTTCTATCATTATTATTGAGTTCTTTTTTACCATCTGCGTCTGCTCATTCAATACTGATACTGCTTCAAGTATTTTCTGGCTGCCCCTTCCCTGTTCTTCCATCGCGTTACGGATATTTTCTTCCTGAGCCGAAACAATTCGTATCCGTTCATCAATAGCCTGAAACCTTTCCAGAACAGTGTTTGTTGAAACAGTTATGGTGTCAATGGCAGTTTTTATTTTATTTAATACATTGGAAATGGTTTTTGACTGATCCGAAGAATTATTGGCGAGTTTACGAATTTCAGCGGCTACTACAGCGAACCCTTTTCCGGTTTCTCCGGCATGAGCAGCTTCGATAGCGGCATTCATGGAAAGCAGGTTTGTCTGGCTGGAGATGTTCTCCATTACCGAGTTTATTTCAAAAAGCCCTTCGGATTCTTTTGCTATTTCACGAATATCCTGAGTAACTTTATGCAGACTGTTGCGCCCTTCACCGGATACAGAGATCAGCTCTTTGACGTTTTCTGCATTTTGGATCAATGTTTTGGTGACACTTTGTATGTTTGTCAGCAATTCTTCAATTGCCGACGAAGACCTTGATACGCTGGAAGTTTGGGCTTCTACGTTTTTCTCCAGTTTATCTATATTGTTGGTAACCTGCTCCATGTTGGAGTGAGTCTCGGAAACCGATTTAGACTGGCTTATCACTTTTTGCTTGATGGTATAAATATTGGAGTTCATGTTATTAACTGCCCCTGCAGTTTGCTGCATATTGGAAGCCAGATCGTTGCCTATATTATGCAAACGGGATATTTCATTCATAATAACAACAATAAGTTTTTTTATCTTATCCAAAGTCATATTGAATAAGGATGCCAGTTCCCCAATCTCGTTTTTCTTGTCAATGATAAGCCGCTTTGTCAGATCTCCTTCGCCAATGGAGATTTCTTGCAGGATTGTTTTGATTTTTCTTAGCGGCATAAAGATTGTCCGTAAGAAGAATGTCATCAATGCAATGCCGATTAGCATTGACAATATTCCGATAATTATAGTCTGTGTTCTTCCGGCTATAATTGTATCCCGAAGATGCGTCCCGTCAAAATCGCAGCCTATTATTCCTACCACTTTTCCGGAAGAATTCTCGATGGGAGCATATACCGACACAAGCCAACCCCACCCTTCCTGATACACCAGTTCGCCAACTTCGATTTTGTGAGAAGACAATACTTTTTTGAACGCAGAATCATAATCGCTTGTATCTTCTTCGTCTCCCAGTTCGGAAAAAATTTCATCGCCGGGCTCGGTGCTGCCGTCGATGATAAAATACCAAATATCGTCTTTATACGGCGCCATTGTGTATAAATACATACAACTTGACGATAGTTTTAAATCGAGTAATTTCTGTCTGGCTTCTTCATAAAAAGGGTCTTCATTGTCCATGGATTTGGTCAGCGCTTCAAAAGAATCGCCGTCAATAAGGGAAGAAGCTTTTTCTACAAGAAAAATTCCCTGGGTTGCAAAAATCTCCCCTGTTGCAATTGGTAACTGCCTTAAACCAAGTATTGCGGTTGTAAAGCTAAAAGCAATGATGAAAATGGAAAAAAGCGCAATAAATTGGAACCTTAAGGAATATAATATCTTCATGTTTGCCCCACTTTTACTAAATTTAAGTATACCTTAATTATATTATAGGAGTTTTTTTCAAAAAATTAAAGTAAATTAGCACAATATAATACAAAAAACGGCTTTTTTATGGTTTTGTACGAGTCTTTCTATAGTTTTTTAAGGTAGTCTGCCTAAAATGCTCTGCATTTATAGCCATACTCTAAATAATTTTTAAAATAGGGCTTGACATTTTCCAGTATAAAAATTAAACTTTATTCAATGAGAGGCTTTTGCAAAACCAATAGTGTTTTGAAAAGTCAATATATTTTTTTTATTGGGTTATTTTTTGATTTTACGTAATGAGATTTATCGCAACTTCACAGGGAGTTTGCGAGGTTTAGGGGTTCTGTTCTTGTCTTTCGCTTTTCTTTTTTCTCCCTTAACAATTAGCATCTTGTTTTCTCCAGTTGATTCAACAGGGGGAATTTGAGTCGTCTGCTTTTGCGGGCGTGAATACGCGTGCCCGGACGCATACAAGCCGGTACTGAACTTTGTACAAAAGAATTCATTGTGAATTAATTTGTCTTGGGCGGTTCCTGTTTGTTCCGGGTGAAGGATTTTTCTCAATGGGCAAGAAACTTTATGTCGGTAACCTTTCTTACGGTACCACCGAAGATGGTCTGCGCAATCTTTTCTCTGGATTTGGCACTGTTGCATCTGCCAAGATTATTTTCGATCGTGAAACCGGCAACTCTAAAGGGTTCGGATTTATCGAAATGGGCAGCGATGAAGAAGCAGGCGCGGCAATTGCTGGTACAAACGGCCGCGAACTTGAAGGGCGCCAGTTGCGTGTAAACGAAGCTATGGACAAACCCCGCCGTGAACGCGGCGGCGGCGGCAATAACTGGTAAGCCATTTGTTGGGCGGCGCATTCTGTTCAGTGCCCTGTCTTATTTAAGACAGAACACCGGAGTGCGCCGCAATTTTTTCTGCGTATTACATTTTCGCATCAAAAAGTTTTAATCTTTCAGTTTCTGCCGCAATGTGCATCTTTTCCAGTTCGATCATAATTGCGTCTGCGACCACCTGCTTTTTATCTTCGTCATCCGCTGCTGCTGCTCTTGCCTTTTCGCGAAATTCTTCACAGGACAAAACCGGCCCGGCAGTAACCAATAAAATGTCTTTACTTACCGCATCGTTCATCATGTCTGTTTTTTGCACATGCAGAACTTCGCCATTCAGGGCAACAAAGCACATATAATCGAAAGAGCGGATATATGTGTCTATTTCGCGAACGCCCTTTTTTGTTTCCGGATCCCATGCGCGGTAACGTGTTCCCGACGGGAAGACAAGTATAAGCCTGCCCTTGTGTTTGCTTCTGATAAGCGCTTTCATTGCCGCACGATTAATTCCATTACTGCGGGCAAGTTCCGCCTTGTCTTTTTCGGGGTCAAGGTCCTGCAGGGAGCGGCTTGGGCAAATTACAATTCTGGTATGCGCGCTTGCAAAGGCTGCTACAACGGGATTGTCTTCGTTCAGTTTCATTCCGGCAATGGCTACGAGAGCTTTATCAATATCATTGCCGCGGCCTCCTGCCTTCCGCGCCATTATGGAAATAATTGAAAGATCCATGTTGCTGTAATGTTCCGCAAGAAGCAGGCAGGATTTTCCGGATTCCGCTTTTGCGAGAAGGTCTTCAAGGTTTTCAAGACCGTCCAGCCTGCTTCCCGGAAGAGTCAGGCTCTCTACCATTTCGTCCAGAAGCGGGAGAATATCCGCATCTCCCTCCTGAAAGACATTTTCTTCTGTTATAACACCTGCAGCTTTCGATAACGACAGTGCAGCTTTTATCTGCTTTCCAAAAGCAGTAGTCAAAGTTTCTACCATAACAAATTCACTCCCCTAAAAGTTTGATTATTTCAATAATCACCCTGCTGGCGGCAATCATTTCATCCACACTGACCCATTCAAAGCGGCTGTGAAAATTCCTGCCTCCGGTAAAAATATTCGGAGTAGGGATACCCAGCTCTGTCAGCCTGGAACCGTCCGTCCCGCCCCTTACAGGCCTAAAGTGCGGCTTAATACCGGCATTTTCCATTGCCTGCTTTAGATATTTTAACACATCAGGGTTTTCATCAATTTTTGATTTCATATTATAATATTGCGGCTGTATTTTAACAATTACCCTTCCGCCGGGAAATTGAGCTTCTATTGCCTTTGCAAAAGAAGCCAGGGCTTCCAGCCGCCGCTTCATGCCGTTTGTTTCAAAATCGCGCAGGAATATTTCCAAAGCGGCAAAGTCCAGGGTTCCTGAAATTTCCATGGGGCAGTAAAAACCATAGTGGCCGTCTGTGGCTTCTGGGCTTTCGTTTCGCGGCAGCATTGACACAAAAGCGGCTGCCATAAGCGTTGCATTTGCAAACCTGCCTCTTGCCGTCCCTATGTGGATCACGTTGCCATAGAACCCAATGTCTGCTTTCCATGCATTGAAACACTCGCTCTCAACTTCGCCAATGGGGCCTCCGTCTACCGTGTAGCAAAAGGCAGACTTAATCTCCTTTAACGGGAATTCCGGCAGCCCTTTGCCGGTTTCTTCGTCGGGGGTAAAAATAATCTCTACAGGCCCATGCGCTATTTGCGGGTTGGTAATAAAGTACTCCACCGCAGCCATAATTTCCGCAATTCCGGCTTTATTATCTGCGCCCAGCAAGGTTGTGCCGTCGCTGTGGATGATGGCTTTTCCTTTATGCGCCGCAAGATCCGGTTCTTTTGCAGGGTCAAGGCAAAACCCGTTTGCAAATTTTATTTTTTTCCCGTTGTATTTTTTTACATATTGCGGCTTAACATTTTTTCCCGAAACATCGCCGGCAGTATCAATATGGGCAAGAAACCCTACTCTTGGCGCATTTTCTTTTCCGGGGCTTGCCGGCAAACAGGCTATTACATAGCAATGGTCAGTTAATTTTGCCTTTTTTACCCCAAGTTCCAAAAGCTCGTCCCGTAATGCTGTTGCCAGATCCCACTGCCCGGGCGTTGATGGAGTTTCCATGATGCTGCTTTTGCTTTCTGTGTCAATGCGGGCATATTTTAAGAATCGCGGAACCAGTAATTTTTCAAATTGCTCATTCATAAGGGATATTATATCAAATTGTCTTGAGAAAAACCTTAAAATAATCTAAACTTAACCCCATGAAAGAACTCTCCAAAGAGCAAGTATTGCAAATAATGGAACGTTATGGAAATGATTCCCAACAGCTCATTGCTGTTTTATTGGACATTCAGGCGGCATCCGGAAAAAACTGCGTGGAAAAGCAGTGGGCGGCTCTTGCCGCAGAAGTTTTAAATGTCCCCCTCTCAAAGATTTTCGATGTGCTGACTTTTTACGCCATGTTCAGCACGGAGCCTCGCGGTGAATTTGTCATTGAAATCTGCAACAGTACGCCGTGTTTTTTCTCCGGCGCAGAAAAAGCGGTTGGATGGTTTGAGGCAGCAGCCGGAATTAAGATGGGGCAAACCACAGCGGACGGCAAGCTTTCCCTTTTCTATACAAGTTGTGTGGGAGCGTGCGGCATTGGGCCGGTGGCAAAAATCGGCGATGATGTATTTGGCAATCTGACAGAGGAAAAAGTGAAAAAATTGGTTCAATCCTGCCGCGAAGGTAAACCGGAGGAGTTATATTTGCTATGTCAAAATTAGTGAAAATGCTGACAGGGGGGATTGGCAGCGATGGTCAATCGTTCTCCTCTTTGGCAGAATATGAAAAACAGGGCGGTTTTGCTGCGCTTAAAAAAGCTGTTGCCAGTACCCCGGAAGAGATAATTGCGGAGGTAAAAAAAGCAAAGCTGCTTGGGCGCGGCGGCGCGGCATACCCTGCTGGAAGCAAGTGGGAACATCTTTTGCATATTCCTGAAACGCCCAAATATATTGTTTGTAATGCCGATGAAGGCGAGCCAGGCACTTTTAAAGACCGGCTTATTATGGAAAAATTTCCGTTCAAACTTTTGGAAGGCATAATAATCGCTGGCGCGGTGTTTAAAGCAAAAGCGGGCTACATTTATGTTCGCGGCGAATACCGAAAAATACAGAAGCTGCTCCTTAAGGCAATTGAGGATGTCCGCGCCGCAGGGTATCTTGGCAAAAATATTGCCGGTGCAGACGGGTTCAACGGCTTCGATATTCATGTGATCTCCGGCGCGGGCGCTTATGTCTGCGGCGAAAACTCCGCTCTTCTTAATTCTACCGAAGGCAAGGTAGGCCGCCCGCGCATTAAGCCGCCGCATCTTGCGGAGGTGGGTCTTTTTAGGCAGCCGACTCTTGTAAACAATGTGGAGTCTTTTGCCAACATTCCGCTTATCGTTAACATGGGCGGCGACGCTTATCTGCAGGCGGGGCACCCCGATTCAGGCGGGAGCAAACTTATCTGCCTTTCGGGGCATTGCCGCAACAGGGGAGTTTTTGAAATACCGCTCGGCAAAGTTACATTACGCGACATTATCTACGACCCTGAGCTTGGCGGCGGGATTGCCGGCGGCGCTAACGGCGGGCTCAAATTTTTTCATCTTGGGGGGCAGAGCGGTTCAATTGGCTGTGTTGATCAGCTTGATACAGTTTACAGTTACACAGATTTGCGAAAAGCCGGTTTGTCTGTCGGTTCCGGGGCTGTTGTTGTAATGGACGAAAGCGTTTCAATTATTGAATACCTAAAAGGCGTAACAGAATTTTTTATTCACGAATCCTGCGGCAAATGCGTGCCTTGCCGTGAGGGGAATTTTCAGCTTTTAAAGATTTTGCAGAAGCTTTCCGTTCCCGGCGCGGCTAAAGCGGAAGATCTGGATACTTTGCGCCGTCTTGTCCACACCATGACAAGCGCTTCTTTCTGCGGGCTGGGGCAAACTGCCGCCGCTGCATTGAATAGCGCATGGAAACATTTCAAGGCGGAATTTGAAGGAGCGTTATCATGAGCCATAAACCGGACCCGAATAAAAATGTTAATTTGACGATAGATGGAATACCCGTAACAGTTCCCGAAGGAACCAGAATTCTTGAAGCCGCAAAAAAAGTGAACATAAAAATTCCTGTTCTTTGCGAACATCCCGAATTGTGTAAACGCGCCATCTGCCGCATTTGTGTTGTTGAGTGCGACGGCCGCGGCAAACTTCTTGCCGCCTGCGCTAACGATGTATGGGAAGGTGTAAATATCGTAACAAACAGCGTCCGCCTTCTTGATATTCGCAAAACAATAATAGAATTGATTCTTGCAAACCATCCGCAGGATTGCCTTTCCTGCGTACGCAGTAAAAATTGCGAACTGCAATCGCTTGCGGCGGATTTTGGCATCTGCAAACAGCCTTTTGAGCGGAAAGAAATGAAATGCAAGCCGCCGTTGCATGAAGGAAATGTACTGGTTCGCGATATGGACAAGTGCGTTAAATGCGGGCGCTGTGTGGAAGTGTGTCAGGAAATTCAAACTATCAGGAGCATCAATACATCGCACCGCAGCGTTAATTATGAGATAAATACGCCTTATAGCCAGCCCCTCATTGACAGCGCCTGTGTTTTGTGCGGGCACTGTGCAACTGTGTGCCCTGTTGGAGCGATATACGAGCATGATGAAAGCGCCAGGGTGCTGGAAATGCTTAATAAGGAAAAACTTCATAAAGTAGTGCAAATAGACCCTGCGCTTTGTACAGTTTTTGACAAGCAGTTTGAGCTGCCTGCCGGAACTGTCACGCCGGGAAAAATTGCAACAGCATTAAAGCAACTGGGGTTTGACAAGGTTTTTGATGCAAAATTTTCAGGACGCTTATCAGTAAAGGAAGAAATCGATGAACTGTTAACGAGGCAAAAAAACAATAACGGGAAGCTGCCGTTAATTTCTGGTTGTTCGCCGAACGTGATTAAATTTGCCGGCATTAATTACCCTGATCTTAAAGAACACTTCTCCCAGTGTACGGATGCGCATGGAATAATCGATAAATTAGCAAGATCAAAATATTCTGAAATATCGGGCATAGACCCTGCAGCCATTGCCGCTGTTACTGTTACGCCGTGTATTTCCGGCAAATTCAGATTATCCGATACCGGAAAGGATGCTTCCGGCGAATTGTGCAGTTTTGTATTAAGCATTAATGAGATTATTTCGCTGTTCAGAAAGAAAGGCGTTATTTTAAACAACTTAACGGAAAGCCCTTTTGATGATGTTACAGGTTTGTTTGATGATACAGATTCCATAAGTGTAAAAACACTTACCGTTCATGGTTATGCAAATGCCCGTACAGTTTTGGATTCTGTCCGCCGAGGCGAATGCGATGCAGATTTGGTAAAAATTATGAATTGCCCGGACGGGTTTAAATACACAGATTGCTGCGCTTTCCCTGATTTTTAAAATTTTGGTTTCAGAACAACTTTCTGTGAAAAGAAGGAGCGGAAAATGAGCACAGATATTTTGCAGCATCGTAAGGCAACTGTAAAATTGCAGCTTACCGAAGGCGGTAAAGCGCTTGCCGGTAAATGTATAAACATTAAACAGCAGCAGCATGAATTTTTGTTTGGAACCGGCGGGTTTGACGCTGTTCAAATGATGGGGCAGCCCGACGGTACTCCAACAAGCGAAGAGCAGAAGGCGTTTCTTGCGGTGCGGCTGGACAAGGTTTTTTCCGTTATGAATTATGCTACGCTGCCGTTCTACATTGGGCGCTACGAGCCAAACGAAGGGCAGCCGGATGAAGCGCGTACAATGGCTGCCGCCAACTATTTCCGTTCGCGGGGCGTAACATTGAAAGGGCATCCGCTGGTTTGGCACACTGTTTGCGCAGACTGGCTGATGAATTATTCCAACAGGGAAATCCTGGAAAAACTCCGCCGCCGGATAGAGCGGGATGTGTCCCGTTTCAGCGGTATTATTGATAAGTGGGATGTAATTAACGAAGTAGTAATAATGCCGGTATTCGATAAATACGATAACGCCGTTACCCGCGTATGCAGGGAAATTGGCAGAGTGTCCATGGTACGGGAAGTTTTCAATGCTGCCCGCGCTGCAAATCCTTCTGCTGTGCTTTTACTTAACGATTTTGATCTTTCCGATAAATACGTTATCCTGATTGACGGCTGCCTCCAGGCAGGAATCCCCATTGATGTAATAGGGATACAGTCCCATCAGCACCAGGGATACTGGGGCGCTGAAAAAACCCATGAAATTCTTGAACGTTATTCGCAATTCGGCTTGCCAATCCATTTTACCGAGAATACGATAATTTCCGGCGATATAATGCCTGCGCACATTGTTGACCTGAACGATTGGCAGGTTGATGCCTGGCCCAGCACGCCCGAAGGCGAAGAACGGCAGGCGCGTGAAATCGAAGAAATGTATGCCATTCTTTTTTCTCATCCGCTTGTCGAAGCAATCACAGCATGGAGTTCTGTGGATGGCGGCTGGCTGAAAGCGCCTGCCGGGTTATTGCGCCAGGATAACAGCGCAAAACCGGCTTTTTCCATGCTGGAAAAAAAGATAAAAAGCGAATGGGCAACCAATGCTTCCATTGTTACAGGCGCATTGGGAGAGCTTTCTTTTGAAGGTTTCCGGGGCAATTATGAAGTTGAGTGTGAAGGCAAAAAAGCGCAGTTTACTCTTTCAAAAGATTCTGACGTTATTGCTCTTGCGTTGTAAACAAGCTTGTGCCGCAGACTATGACCCTTGATGAAAAATTAGCCATATCAAAAGCAAAAAGCGGTTCCTGTTACCCTCGTATGTACCTTGTCTAAACTAATTCTGAATCTGTAATTTTTCCAAAACTGTGCTGATGTTTTGTTTACCATGCAGAATGCGATAAACCCTAACAAAGTTAGTTTCTTCGTCTATTTTATAAAAAACAAGGTAATCATTGGTGACTATTCTTCGGTACTTCTTGTTATACTCATATATGGGATACATATATGGATTGCGGCTTACGTTTTCCAAATCCTTGTCAAGAGCATCTAAAAATTTGCCTGGCGTACTGGGATAAAATTGAGATAGGTACTCACATATTTCATCAATATCATTTTCTGCAATACCAAGAAGTTTTACATCATAAGCCACAATATTTATCCCGCAATTTTTTTATCACTTTTTTTGAGTCTGTCCATTTTGCACCAGGTTTTCCTGCTTCCAACTCGGCTTCTTTAAGTTTTTCGTTTACATATTTTATATGCAGATATTCTTCCATCTCAGCATAATCATCTATGTTTATAAGAACAGCTGCTCCTCGTCCGTTTTTGGTAATTATTACCGGATTATGGTTTTCTAAAAATGTCTCTATTTCCGCATATTTATTACGAAGATCTCTTACCGGACGTACTTGTGTATTAGGCATATTAACCCCCTGTATCTATAGTGTATCACAATATGGATACAATTACAAGCGTGCAAAAACCAGTTCCTGTTACCCCGCGTGTACAAATTACTTAACAAAATAGGCTTTCTTTTGCATATAGAAATTAAATATTTTGATTGATATTTTCATGAAAACATGTTCGGCAATAATTTCTATTTTGTCAAGGTAGCGACTCCGCAACGCTATATATGGTGTCGTTATGTGCAATGGTACGCTAGCAAAAAGCGGTTCCTGTTACCCTCGTGTACTCAGTGCATCTTCCTCCCATAGTATTGTTCAGTTCGTGTCTGTTCGCGGTAAAAAAAATGAGGGCGGGGTTTAATTTGTACACTTTACAATCTGCCTACTAAAAGTTATACTTAATATGGGGTAAGGAGACGGTGAGTATGGTAACCATTGCTGCAGAAAAGCGTGTTCTCAATTACAAAGAAGCAAAAGCCGAATTTGACGGTCGGTGGCTTCTTTTTGACAATAGGGACTTTCCACCATCTGATGATATGGGGTATGTAGTGGCTTATGGCGACGGAACCTCGGAGGATCGGGATGCTTTGATGGAAATTCAAATGGACAAATATCATGGCGAAGTACTTTTAATGAAAGGATATGTACAAAAAGATGAAATATTCGACAACGGCATTATCGAAATTGTTTGAACACCGTTATAAATTCTATGCGGGCATATATGAAATACAAAGCAAAAAGTTTAGAAAAACAACTGTATTCTTAGATACTGGCTGTTTTAATACAATGATCCCCAGATACCTTGCAGAAATATCTGGTCGTTCTTTAGGATTTAAGATGGCATACAGTCTTGGCGGCAATGTAATAGAAGCAGAAGCATTTTCCATTGACAAATTAATGATAGAAGACATTATTTTAGAGCGGGTTGTCGCATTTGCAGGTAAGTATACAGGCGGACATGAGGACGATATTATTTTAGGAACAAATGTAATAAACAATTGGGAAATGATAATCAGCAAAAAATCTCATACATTTCAATTCCGTGAAGATCCGCCTGAAAATCTACCAAACAAAACAAGCATATATCAAAATTATTTTAGTCGGGAAGGTAACTACGTTTGTGTTCAAGATGCATAGTCTAAAACGTACCCTGAATACAACCAACGCTACGGTTTTAAGGTGACGGTCACCCAAGCGTACCCTACCCCATATATGGTGTCGTTATGTGCAATGGTACACTAGCCAAAAGCGGTTCCTGTTACCCCTGCGACACCCAACCAAGGCTTTTCGCTAATACCGAGGCTTTATTATAAATTAGCCTGTAGTTGTTTCTCGTGATCTTCTAACAATTCGGATAGTCTTGCTTGAGTGTTTTTATAAGACTTGTTATCAGGAAACTTTTTAACCAAGTCTGCATAAAACCCAAGCTGCTGCTTCTCAAATTCGATAGAAGCCCTTCCTAACTTCATCTCTGAGAATAGCATTGTTTTTACAGCCTCCATAGTTTTCTAAACTCCCCTTAAAGGTAAACAAGAGCGGCATGTTCTTCACGCCAATAGCCAGCTTTGATTGCCATTTCTTTTATCGTGAAAAACAGTTCACTATTATGCAGTGTTTTTACATCTTCTGCAAAAAACACATCAAGATAAATACAGTCGTCTACATCTGAAAAAACATATCCGCATTGTGCAAGCGCATCTACACTTTTATATATCGGCGAGAAACAAGTACACCTGAAATTCCCACAATCTTTATTGACAAACAAAACAACCGCAGATGCTTGATTATCAAAGCAAATTTTTGCAATTTTCAACATGAATTCTCTAGGTATCTCAGAAACATTAGCTTTAATATACCTTTCAAATTCTTCCCTGAGTAATAAAACGACACCCTTCTCAAGCATACATTAATCCCCCCCCAAATTACCGAAAAACAGCCCCATATATATCTGAAGGATTCCTCGTAGGATACTCCAAAGTCTGACTTTCGCTAACAATTGTCCCAACGATCTTAAGTGAAGCTAATTATATATAATATACGAAAAAAAATCAATAATTTCTATGAATTTTTACAGGGCGAGCGCATACTCTAAAAACCCCCTCCATGATACATCGGTATCCACTCATGATGAGAAGCACGGGCGGATAGAAGACCGTGATTACGCGGTAAGCGACGATGTCAAATGGCTGCACCTGCGCCATCCAAATTGGAAGACGATACGCTCAATAGGGTTTGTTGATTCACGGCGTGAGGAAAAAGGGAAAGTGACATGCGAAAGGAGGTATTTCGTATCCAGCCAGCCTGCTGTTGCAGAAGAGTTTGCCAAAGTTGTACGGGCGCATTGGGGTATTGAAAACTCATTGCATTATGTTCTTGATGTTGCATTTGGAGAAGACGGCAGCCGAATCCGCACCGACAAGGGACCGGAAAACATGTCCTTTATCAGAAAGATAGCGTTGACCATTGCGCGTTCCGATACTGAGTCAAAAAGTCCGTTGCCGGGAGAATCAAACAAATGGCTTGGTCTGAGGAATATTTGGAACAATTGCTTTTTACTTCCAGCTTTGTTGCTTAACTACTTCTCTTATGCAAGTATGCGCTAGCCCTGATGGCGTATGGCCGATGGCTTGACAAACCCCGGGCAATTTGGTAGTATTTTAATATGTTGAATGTGTTGAAAGAAAATCGTACAAAACAAGACAAAATCTTG